>ERZ824488.291-NODE-291-length-68358-cov-5.817285_pt1 | contig 68358 bp, 62 predicted proteins | sample MGYA00519936_ERZ824488 | MGnify/ENA primary metagenome ERZ824488 (study PRJEB31778, sample SAMEA3449153) | human gut metagenome | biome: human gut; feature: human-associated habitat; material: faeces | place: United Kingdom | collected 2010/2012 ... | reverse complement strand
GAAATAACAACTTTCTTAGCGCCTGCATCGACATGAGCCTGTGCTTTTGCTTTGGAGGTGTAGAATCCGGTACACTCCAGAACTACATCAACACCGATCTCTCCCCACGGAAGCTCTGCTGCGTTTGCTTTTGCATAAATTTTAATCTCTTTTCCATCAACAGTGATAGAGTCCTCACCAGCACTTACAGTGTCAGCCAGTGCGTATTTACCCTGAGTGGAATCGTATTTCAGTAAGTGAGCAAGCATTTTCGGGGAAGTAAGGTCGTTGATTGCTACAACCTCGAAGCCTTCAGCACCAAACATCTGTCTGAATGCAAGACGTCCAATACGTCCGAATCCATTAATCGCTACTTTTACTGCCATGATAATATTCCTCCTAAAAGTAATTTGATAGTTTCATGTAAATGCGTCTTCAATTCTCTTTCAGCAGATTGTTAAAGATACATCAACTTGCCCTTATTTTACCTAATTCATACGGAAAATTCAAGTCCCATTTCAAATTTTATTCTCTTTTTAGACTTTGGCTTTACTTTTGCTCTTTTTTTATATATCATAAAATTACCAAAAACTAAGAAAGAAGGCTTATTATGGCGGTTGATTTTCATATTCACTCCTCCTTTTCCGGGGATTCTGATGCGCCCATGGAGCAGATGATCCAGGAAGGGCTCAAGAAGGGGCTTCGGACCATGTGCTTCACGGAACACATGGATATGGACTATCCGGAGGAACCGGGGGTTTTTGAAGCAGATACCAGAAGTTATCACGAAAAATTCCTTCAGATGAAGGAGAAATATCAGGAGCAGATCGAGCTTCTCTTCGGTATCGAGCTGGGCTTACAGCCTCACCTGGCTGAACGGCACCGGAAATACCTCTCGGAGTGGCCCTTCGATTTTGTCATCGGTTCCTCCCATGTGGTTCACGGAAAGGACCCCTACTTTCCTGCTTTTTATGAAGGAAAAAAGGAAGAAGCTGCCTATCTCGAATATTTCGAAAGCATCCTCGAAAATCTGGCTGTCTTTGACGAGATGGACGTCTACGGCCACATCGACTATGTGGTGCGCTACGGCCCCAATAAAAATCAACACTATACTTATGAGGCCTATCGAGAGGTTCTGGATGAGATTTTAAAGACCCTGATCCGGAAAGATGTGGGGCTGGAGCTCAACACCGCCGGTTATAAATACGGCCTTGGTCATCCCAATCCCACGGAAGCAATCTTAAAAAGATACGCGGAACTCGGCGGCGAAATCCTCACCATCGGCTGTGACGGCCATGCTCCGGAGCAGCTGGCCTGGGATTTTGAGAAAATTCCGGCTCTCTTAAAGGAATGTGGTTTCCGCTATTATACGGTATTTGAGGAGCGGATGCCCGTTTTTTATCCGGTGGAAACCTTTTAAAAAGAAAAAGCCCTGCAGACAGCTGCCTGCGGGGCTTACTTTTTTAATATTCCTCTTCTTCGGCTTCTTCACCCTCGTGAATGTCTGACTTGGGTTTCTTCAAGCCTTCGATTTTGATGCCGTGTTTCTCTGCATAGTCCCAGAGAGCCGCATGGATGGCTTCCTCTGCGAGAAGGGAGCAGTGAACCTTTACAGGAGGAAGTCCGTCCAGAGCCTCCATAACTGCTTTATTTGTTACCTGGAGAGCCTCTTGGATGCTCTTGCCCATTACCATCTCGGTTGCCATGCTGCTGGTAGCTACTGCTGCGCCGCAGCCGAAAGTCTTGAATTTGCAGTCTTTGATGATGCCGTTGTCATCAATATCCAGATAAATTCTCATGATATCGCCACATTTTGCGTTTCCCACGGTGCCTACGCCGCTGGCATTCTCGATCTCTCCTACGTTTCTGGGATGCTGGAAATGATCCATTACTTTTTCACTGTACATTTTCTATTCCTCCAAATGATCTTCTATTACTTCTGTTTCTTGATAAAATCTTCGTAAAGGGGAGACATGCTGCGGAGTTTGTCAATGATCTCTTTCAGAGATTCCACAACGTAGTCCATATCTTCTTTCGTGATCTCTTCGTTCAGGGTCAGACGCAGAGAACCGTGGGCGATCTCATGAGGCAGACCGATGGCCATCAGTACATGAGAGGGATCCAGGGAACCGGAAGTGCAGGCAGATCCGCTGCTTCCGCAGATTCCTTTCATATCCAGCATAATCAGAAGGGACTCTCCCTCCAGGAACTGGAAGCTGAAGTTGGCGTTGTTCGGCAGTCTCCGGGTGCGGTCTCCGTTCAGACGGCAATAGGGGATCTCTGTGAGCACGCGCTCGATGAGGTAGTCTCTTGTCTCTCTTTCTTTGGCTGTACGCTCTTCCATGCTGCTCATGGCACGCTCTACGGCTTTGCCAAGACCTACGATACCAGGAACATTCTCTGTACCGGCACGGCGCTTTCTCTCCTGTGCTCCGCCGTGAACAAAGCTTCTGATCTTCACACCTTTACGGATATAGAGGAAACCAATGCCTTTGGGGCCGTTTAATTTGTGGCCGCTGGCACTGAGCATATCAATGTGACAGACATCTACATTGATCGGAAGCTGTCCGAAAGCCTGCACAGCATCGGTGTGGAAAAGGATTCCATGCTCTTTTGCGATGGCACCGATCTCTTCGATGGGCTGAATGGTTCCGATCTCGTTGTTGGCGAACATGACGGAAATCAGGATGGTATCCGGGCGGATAGCCTTCTCCAGCTCGTCGAGTTTTACAACACCGTTCTCATCCACATCCAGGTAGGTGATCTCAAAACCGCGTTTCTCCAGATACTCGCAGGTATGAAGGATAGCGTGATGCTCGATCTTGCTTGTGATGATGTGTTTTCCTTTGGAAGCGTAGGCTTCAGCGGTAGCTTTTAAAGCCCAGTTATCGGACTCGGAACCGCCTGCGGTAAAATAGATCTCTTCCGGCTTTGCGCCAAGAGAATCTGCGATGGTTTTTCTGGCTGCGTCCACGGCCTGTTTGCTCTTTCCGGCGAACTCATAGACGCTGGAGGGGTTTCCGTAATACTCTGTAAAATAAGGAAGCATTGCCTCCACTACTTCCGGTGCGGTCTTCGTGGTAGCCGCATTATCAAGATAAATTAATTTCTTCATGATTTCTCACTCCTTGCACATGGCTCATTGGTTTTACCTGTCGTATGGATCTCTGTCGTCTTCTTCACACGTCTGCTCTCATTGATCAGATCGGAAAGTTTGATCTCATCCACGGTCTTCTGAATGCTGGCATTCATCCGCTCCCAGACGTATTTTGTCACACAGAACGAGGATTCTTCACAGCCGTTTGCCTGCTCTCCCGGGCACTCCACTGCTTTCAGGCTGCCCTCCAGAGCCCGTAAGATATCTCCCACGGAAACCTCTGCGGCAGGTCTCGCCAGACGGTATCCACCGGAAGCGCCCCGGATGCTCGTCACCAGACCGGCTTTCTTAAGCTTTGCCATAAGCTGTTCCAGATATCCCTCGGAAATGTGCTGGCGCTCTGCTATACTGTTCAGGGAAACCGCTTCGTTTTCACTGTAGACAGCCAGATCGATCATAGCGCTCAAACCATAACGGCCCTTCGTTGACAACTTCATGGCATCTTCCCTCCGTCAGCATTTTCAATTCCAACTATTTTGCTAGGTTTTGCATTAAAAATATAGCACCACCGTTCCGTTCTGTCAAGTCCCCGCTTTGCATAAACTGAAAGAAAACGGATGGTTTCTCCATGGATCACAAAAAAACGGTCCTGCGGGGCGCTTTCCTTCTTACCGCCGCAGGTTTTTTAAGCCGGATTATGGGCTTCTTCTACAGGATATTCCTCTCGCGGATCATTGGTGCAGAGGGCCTGGGCCTTTACCAGATGATCTTTCCCGTCCTGGCCCTCGCTCTGTCCGTCACCTCCGCAGGGCTCTCCACTGCCATTTCCCATCAGGTCTCCCGGAAAAATGCCCTCGGGGACAAAAGGGGCATCTGGAACATCTTTTTCGCCGGAGCCGCCTTTTCGCTTCTGCTCTCCTTTCTCGCGGCCGGAGTCCTCAGAAGCTATGCCGGGGTTCTGGCGGAAGTTTTCTTAAAGGATGTCCGCTGTGAGGAGCTCCTGAAGTATCTGGCTCTCGCCATTCCTTTCGCCTCCCTTCACGCTATCGTCACGGGCTGTTTCATCGGCAGAAAAAAGACAGGACTTCCGGCTCTCTCCCAGCTTTTCGAGCAGCTGGTCCGAATCCTCTCCTCTCTGCTGATCTGGCAGATCTTTCAGGAAAAGGGCTTTGCACCCACGCCTCTCATCGCCGTGGGCGGAATACTGGCTTCTGAGATTCTCACCAGCCTTCTCACCCTGCTGCTTCTGCTTTTTCAGACTCCCGTCTTTGCGCCACCTTCCTTATCTATTATGCGAAAAAGTCTGGAAAAGCTGACGGAGATCGCCCTGCCCATCAGCGGCAGCCGTTTTTTCTTAGGGATTTTTCAGAGTATGGAGGCGGTGCTGATCCCCCTGCGGCTTCGTTTCTTCGGCTACAGCCTTTCAGAGGCCTACAGTCACTATGGCATCCTGACTGGCATGGCTCTGCCTCTGGTGCTTTTTCCCTCGGCTGTCACCGGAGCGGTCTCTATGCTCCTGATTCCGGAGATTTCGGAGGCCGATACCTTAAATGACCGGCAGGCCATTCTCCGGACAGCCAGAAGCACCGTAGCGGGCTGTCTGTACTTAGGAATTTTCTGCACCGGAGGCTTTTTTCTCTTCGGAAAGGAGCTGGGGCTTTTCCTTTTTCAGAGTGAGGAGGCCGGAAGCTATATCCAGATTCTGGGCTGGATCTGTCCTTTTCTCTATCTTGGAACCACACTTTCCAGTATTCTGAACAGCCTCGGAAAAACGACCGCTGTCTTTTTTCAGAATCTCCTGGGCATCCTGATCCGGATTCTCTTTGTCTGGTTCGGTATTCCACGATTTGGAATCCTGGGGTGTTTGCTGGGAGTTCTCTTTTCGCAGCTTACCGTGGCATTGTTGGCCCTTCGGACGGTTTTTGAGGCGGTGCCGGAGATGGAGTTTGATTTGAAGGATTTGTTGATGCCGTTACTTTTTCTGGGGTGGAGTCTTTGTCTGATTACGGTTGGGGATGGGATTATGAGTACATTCTTTCCGGCGCTTCTATCAGGAATCGAGCAAAGTCCGGTGTTACTTTTCCTTCGTGGCGGACTTTTTACAGCAGCTTACTCTTTCTTTACTTTATATTTTTTTCGAACACATGCCCAAGGACGTTCATAGCATCAGGTCTCAGACCCGCCCATTACAAAACGCAAATCCAGCCTATTGCAAACAAGTTTGCATAGTCTGTTTTTGTGTTTTGCTTATGTTCTGAACTGTTAAGTTTAAAATAAGAATTTTTCCCTTGTCAGAACTTTTTTTCTATGCGATGATAGTAAAAAAGGAAGAAAATTCTGGCAGGAGGATGATCATGAAACGCAGGATAAAAACAACGTTCTGTCTGCTGGCCGCGGCGATCTGCTTTCTGTTTCCCCTGAAGGGGCAGGCTGCAGACTCTTATGAATGGGTGATGGACTCAGTCAACGCGCGAATCCAGTATGTGAACACAACAACAGGCGAACCTCTGAAATCTCAGTTTAAAAAGATCAAAGGCTACATCTACTATTTTGACAAGAATGGCTACGCAGCCACCGGTTTTACCAAGATTGATGGCTTCTATTACTACTTTGACAGCACCGGCGCCATGCTGAGAAGCGAATGGCGGGCAGACCGCTACTTCCTCTACAATGGACGGATGGCTGTCAACCAGTATGTGAAGAGTGCAACCGGTTATATTTACGTTGGAAAAGACGGCACGCCAGTGGAGAATTATTCCAAGTCACGGCCAGCCAGATTCATTAAAGATTCTGTAGGTTTCCGTTACCGGAATCTGGACGGCACTTATTCCCGGAAGACCTGGCAGTGCATCAAGGGTTCCTGGTATTATTTCTATTCCAGCGGCTATATGGCCCGTCGCACAAAGCTTGGCATGTATTATGTAGGCACTAACGGAAAAATGGTCACGAACCGATGGATCAAAATCGGAAACTACAAATACTATTACGGGGCAGACGGACGGATGACCAAAAAAGTACGGATCAAGTCCTCCTCCACCGGTTCCTCCGGCAATACCATTGTCGATATCAATTAAATCACGGCATAAAAAACTCCGGCAGCGGAAATCCGCTCCGGAGTTTTCTTATCTCTAATCTCTATTTTCCAGGCGCCAGCCAGTTGTACATCTCCTCGTACTTCGCTGCGGAAGCTTTCCAGGAGAAATCAACCGCCATGGCACGGTCGATGATCTTGTTCCACTCTCTCCGTTTGTCATAGTAAACGGACATGGCATATTTAATGGTATAGAACATTTCATGTGCGTTGTAATTCGTGAAGCTGAAGCCTGTTCCCGTACCGTCGTATTCGTTATAAGGAATGACAGTATCCTTCAGACCGCCGGTCTCACGGACGATGGGAAGGGTTCCGTACCGAAGACTCATGAGCTGGCTTAAGCCGCAGGGTTCAAAGAGGGACGGCATCAGGAAGGCATCGCAGGAGGCATAAATCTTGTGGGACATTGCCTCGGAATAGAAGATGTTCGCGGAGACTTTGCCCGGATATTTCCATGCGAAGTGACGGAACATATTCTCGTAACGCTCTTCTCCTGTTCCCAGAACCACCAGCTGAACATCCAGCTGACAGAGCTCATCCATCATGTAGGCGATGAGGTCAAAGCCCTTCTGGTCTGTCAGACGGGAAACCACGCCGATCATAAACTTCTTGTCGTCCTTCTCAAGACCCAGCTCTTCCTGAAGAGCCTGTTTGTTTTTCACTTTTTCCTTGCGGAAATTCTTGATGTTATAGTTTTTAGCAATAAAAGCATCCGTCTCCGGATTGTACTCATCGTAATCGATTCCGTTTACGATTCCGCGGAGGTCATTGGAACGGGCATTGAGAAGGCCGTCCAGATGCTCTCCGTAGAACGGTGTCTTGATCTCCTCCGCATAGGTAGCACTCACGGTAGTAATCGCATCTGCATAGACCAGTCCGCCCTTGAGATAGTTGGCATCTCCGTAGGCTTCCAGTTTATCCGGTGTGAAATAGTAAGCCGGAAGTCCTGTGATATTCCGCACCGTTTTCACATCCCAGACGCCCTGAAATTTCAGGTTATGTATGGTCATGACAGATTTGATCCCACGGTAAAACTCGTTGTCGCTGAACTGATCTTTCAAGAAAACAGGAACCAGACCCGTCTGCCAGTCATGGCAGTGGATGATGTCAGGACGGAAGTCCACATCCGGCAGGATCGAGAGAGCTGCCTTTGAGAAAAATGCAAATTTTTCAATATCTTCGTAAATATTTCCGTAAGGTCTGGGACCTGCAAAATAAAACTCATTGTCGATAAAATAATACTGGATTCCTTCGTAATTCATTCCCAGTACGCCCACATACTGGCTTCTCCAGCCGAGATCCATATAAAAATGGGTAATGTACTCCAGTCTTGACTTATATTCTTCCTTCATGCACATATACTTGGGAAGAACCACTCTGACATCAAAATATTTTTTGTCAAAGCACTTGGGCAGAGAGCCGACCACATCCGCCAATCCTCCCGTTTTGATAAAGGGAACACACTCGGAAGCGATAAATAATACCTTTTTCATACAATTATCCTCCTGATACTGATAGTTCTTGCTATATAAAAGTATTATACCGCATTTTCCATAAAAAGCCAATAACTATCTGTTTTTATATTCTAACCGGATTTTATCTGCAATAAGGGCAATGAACTCAGAATTGGTGGGTTTTCCTTTGCCTCCGCTGACGGTATAGCCGAAAAGTTCTTCGATCGTATCCATCTTTCCGCGGCTCCAGGCCACCTCAATCGCATGGCGGATGGCCCGCTCCACGCGGCTCGGTGTCGTCTGGTGCTTCTTAGCAATCGTAGGATATAGAATCTTCGTGATCGAATTGAGCATATCCATATCTCCCACCGACATGATGATGGCGTCTCTCAGATACTGATAGCCCTTGATATGAGCGGGCACACCGATCTCATGAATGATCTCCGTCACATCCGTCTCCAGATTCCGCTCGATGTACTCAGCCTTGCTTTCGTAGGCATTAACCCGGCGAACCTCCTGGAAATTCTTCTCGCTGCAATTTTTTCTCACATGTTTGATACGGCTGATCACCATATCATTGTCAAAAGGTTTCAGAATATAGTAATTTGCACCCAGGGCAAAGGCATCCTCCGTGATCTTCTCCTGCCCCACAGCAGTGATCACGATAAAGGCAGGGCGTTTCTTCATATTTTTGTCTTCGTTCACCCGCTCCATCACCGTTAGTCCGTCCACTTTCGGCATAATAATATCCAGAAGGACCACATCCGGCTCTTTTGCCTTGATGATATCGTAAAGTTCTTCCCCGTTTCCGGCTTTTCCCACAACATTCAACTCCTCATCACTGCTCACGATCCGGTCCAGAAGCTCCACTATCCGCTCGTTATCGTCAGCAATGGCCACATTCAGCTTTTCCATCTGGTCTTTCCTCCAAATCCTTTTTCGTCTTTGCTCGATCAAAAACTATAAATATTATAGTAAGAGACGGCGAAAATCGCAACCAGAACTTGTCTCCCTTTCTCGTCAGGATTCGACACGGAGCATATTCTCAATAAAAATCCCGTACCCTCTCGCTGAATCCTGGACGAAGACGTGGGTGACGGCGCCGATGAGTTTTCCGTTCTGGAGTATGGGGCTGCCGGACATGCCCTGGATGATACCGCCGGTGAGGTTAAGGAGCTCCGGGTCGGTGACGGAGATCACCATGCTTTTGTTGGGATCGGAACCGGCTAGGTTGACTTTTTCAATCTGAATGGAGTAGGCCCTGACGCTGCCGCCGACGGCTGAAAGAAGGACAGCGGGGCCGGTGGTCACATCCTGCTTGTAGGCTGTCTCCACCAGTTCTCCCTGCTGAAAAATTCCCTGATCCTTTGTGATCCGACCGAAAATTCCCGAAGTGGTGTTCTTCTCGATGGTTCCCAGAACCTCAGAGGACTGATAGCGGATGACGCCGGTCATTTCCCCGGGACTTCCCTTGAGGCCTTTTACCACAGAGAGGATGTCCGTATGGTAGAGCGTCCCGCCGCTTAAATTCAGAAGAGTTCCCGTGTCCACATCACTGATGCCGTGGCCCAGGGCCCCATAGTTTCCGTTCTCATCCATGTAAGTCAGTGTTCCGATGCCCTGGGTGTCGTCCCGGACCCAGAGGCCGAGCTTGTAACTTCCTTTTTTGTCAAGGACAGGCTGAACCAGAAGCTCCGTGAGATTTCCGTCCCGCTCTACCTTCAGGACCACAGGCTCCCCGGCGGAAGCGCCCACCTCGCTGACCAGCTCTTCCTTTCTCGTCACCGCGGAGCCGTTGGCCGCCACAATGTAATCGCCGGAATGGAGAATATTTTCCGCCGGGTCAGAAAAGCTTCCGTCGGTCTTTTCCACGGCCCCGGTCCCCACCACAAGAATTCCACGGGTCTTCATGTAGATTCCCACCGGCGTCCCGCCAGCGTACACCCGGGTCCGTGGAATCACTGTCACATCCACATTTTTTATGGGAATCACGCCCAGGAGGCTATACCGGATCTTCACTTTTCCGGATGGGATATTGGAGGACGGCTGGCTGTCCGCCTCCAGAAATTCCTCCTCCACAAAGGGAAGACGGATCAGTCCGCTGGTGCTCTCTCCCTCCGCAACCAGATACTGATCCGGTATACTACCGGAAAGAAAAACAAAGGAAAGGGCAGAAATTCCTATCAGGAACGCCAGTGCAAAGAGCAGCCGGCGTTTTTTTCCGAATCGATTCACGATCTTCACATCCTTTCGTTTCATGTAAAAAAGGATGTACCGTAACGTACATCCCTTTTTAGTATGTGAAAATCCAATCGAGTCACACTAGTATTTTTTTGTACAAACTGCCAATTCTTTCATTTCACGGGCGCTCTGACGAACCGTCGCTGTGATCTCCGCCCCGCCGAGGATTCTTGCCAGTTCCTCGATGCTCTCCTCATCGGAAAGTCTGCGGATGAAGGTTTTCGCCTCCTGATCCACGATCTTTTTCTCGATGCAGAAATGCGTATCTGCCATGGAAGCGATCTGGGCCAGATGTGTGATGCAGATGACCTGACGGCTTCTGGCAATGACTGCCATTTTTTCCGAAACCTTCTGGGCGGTCCGGCCGCTGATACCCACGTCGATTTCATCGAAAATCATGGTTCCCACAGCGTCTTTATCCGCCAGAACGGTCTTGATGGCCAGCATCACACGGGAAAGTTCACCGCCGGAAGCCACTTTCTGAAGGGGCATCAGCGGCTGTCCCGGATTCATGGAAATCAGAAAGCAGATTGTATCAAAGCCTTCGGGTCCCGGCGCGCTCTCCTGAAAATCAATGGCAAATTTTACATCCAGGAAATTCAGATCCTTAAGAACCGCCGTAATTTTCCCGGAGAGGAGCTCCGCCGCTTTTTTACGGATGGCACTGACTTTGGCGCAGGCAGAAAGAAGTTCCGCCCGCTTTGTCTCCAGTTCCTTTTTCAGCCGCAGCCGGTAGGCCTCGTAATGCTCCAGCTCTTCCAGCCGCTCTTCCTTTTCCTTCTTATAAGAAAGAACTTTTTCGATGCTGCCGCCATATTTCGCTTTCAGGTGATTCAGAAGATTCAGCCGTTCTTCCGTACGGTTAAAACTTTCCGCATCAAAAGAAATGCTCTCCTGATAGTCTGCCAGTTCCCGGTGAAAATCATTCAGAAGATTATCAATATCCGCCAGCTCACTGGTAATCATTTCCAGTTTTTCATCATAAGCCGAAGCGGAAGAAAGGCTCCGGTAGGCTCTCGATACCAGCTCCGCAGCCCCGCCAAAATCGGAACTCGTGAGATTTTCCGCCTCCGTGACCCCTTCCATGATCTTCTGGCTGTTCACCTGACGGCGGTAGGCCCGCTCCAGCTCTTCATCCTCCCCCGTTTTCAGGGCGGCTTCCTCGATCTCTCCCACCTCGAAGGCCAGAAAATCCATCTCTTTGGCTCTGGCCGTTTCGGAAAGATCGGTCTCTTTTAATTTTTTCTCCAGGGAATCGTACTCCCGGTAGAGATTCCGTACCGTATTTATGGGCTCCAGAAGCTCCTCCCCGGCAAAGGCATCGAGAATCGCCAGATGATTCTTCTGATGAAGCAGCGCCTGGTGTTCGTGCTGACCGTGAATATCGATAAGGATCTCGGAAACCTGACGGACCAGAGACACCGGAACCGTCTCCCCGTTCACCTTGCTGACACTGCGGCCGTTTATCAGACGACGGCTGATGATAATCTGATCGTCCTCCATCGGAATATCGAGCCTTTCCAGTGCTTTTCGCTGACGCTCGTTGTCCACGGAAAAAACAAGCTCCGCCAGGGCAAAGGCGGCATCCTCCCGGGCAAAGCCCTTAAAGCCTGCCAGGCCCAGTGCCACATTGACAGAACCAATGATAATAGATTTTCCTGCGCCGGTTTCTCCGGTCAGGATATTGAGGCCCTCGGTGAGATCAATGTCAGCCTCGTCGATGAGGGCCATATTTTTTACATGAATATTTAAAAGCATAATTATTCGTTCGGCTCTCCCACGATTTTACGGATTTTCTCCATGACAAGAAGCGTATCGTCTACGCTCCGGTTGGCGCACATAATGGTGTCATCCCCCGCGATGCACCCTGCCACCTCCGGCCACTGCATGGCGTCGATGGAAGCAGCCACCGCCATGGCCATCCCGGATACGGTCTTTACCACCAGAATGTTCTGGGCCATATCCATGGATAGGAAACCGTCTTTGAGAATCCTTAAATATTTTTCGTTCATATTTTCTCTGGAAGCCTGCATGACCGCATATTTCTGCCGTCCGTCGTTCAGGGAGATCTTCGTCAGCTTCAGTTCCCGGATATCTCTCGACACAGTGGCCTGGGTCACACGGAAGCCTTCGCCGTTCAGAAGATCCGCCAACTCTTCCTGTGTCTCCACATCGTTTCTGCTGATGAGATCAATAATTTTTGCATGTCTTGCAATTTTCATTTGCCGGTTCCTCCTACTGTCCATTCATTTTGGTCCGAAGGACCTCCAGAAAGCTGATCTGGTTAATCTTGATCAGCCGGGTCTTTTTCGCCGCCTTTCGGATCACGACTTTGTCCGTGCAGGTAAGACGCGCAGAAGTATCTCCGTCAAAGGTCACTTCCGCGCCGTCGCCGCTTCTGCTGTGACCCGGAAGCATTTCCACTGTGATCTCCGCGTCGTCCGGAAGAATAATACTGCGGGTGTTCAGCGTATGAGGCGCTACGGGAGTCATGAGAAGCAGAGAGGCTTCCGGCGAGACGATGGGGCCTCCCGCCGACAGGCTGTAGCCTGTGGAACCCGTAGGTGTGGAAACCACCATCGCGTCTGCACTGTAACGATTTAGGTACTCTCCGTTCACATAGATCTTAAAATCGATGATCCGAAGCCTGCCATAGCGGCCAATGACGATATCGTTCAAAGCCAGATCTTCCATGACTTTTTTCCCCTGATGGTAAACCTCGCCATAGATCATCATGCGGCTGACAAGCTGATAATCCCCCGCCAGAAGCCGTTCGAGAGCCGGCTCGATGCCCCGGCGGTCCACCTCGGCAAGATATCCCAGCGTGCCCATATTAATGCCAAGGAGCGGGAGATCCCGCTCGGTCAGGTCCCTTGAGGCCTGCAGAAGGGTTCCGTCCCCACCAAGCACCAGCACACAGTCCACATCCTCCGGAATAACGGAAGCATCGGTGTACTTATAGCTGCCGCCACCCTCCGCCGGATTTTCCCGGATGGTACATTTTTTTCCCCGTTTTTCCAGATACTCTTTCACAAAACGGGTCGTCTGAAATTCCGGGTCCTTGTCTTTATTGGTTACGATATAAAAACTGTCCATATTTTTTACCGGTCCAGCGTCTTATGCGCTTCCTCCACCACTGCGGTTACATCCACCGGGAACTCGGTCTGAACAAAGCCCTCCGGCTGTTTTTTGATATGCAGAAGATACTCGATGTTTCCCTCCGGTCCCTTGATCGGGGAAAACTCCAGGTTCTTCACCTCGAAAGCGATACTTCCCGCGTAGGCGATGACCATGCGGATCACTTCCTCATGAACGGCCTTATCGCGGACAACGCCTTTCTTTCCGACTTTCTCCCGGCCGGCCTCAAACTGAGGTTTGATGAGGCAGACCACCTCGCCGTCCTCCGTCAGAAGATTTCGCACGGGGAGCAGTACCTTGGTAAGAGAGATAAAGGAAACGTCGATGGAGGAAAATGCCACAGGCTCCTGAATATCCTCCGGTGTCACATAGCGGATGTTGGTCTTTTCCATGCAGACTACCCGCGGATCGTTTCGAAGCTTCCAGTCCAGCTGGCCATGGCCCACATCCACGGAGTAGACTTTCACAGCTCCGTTCTGGAGCATGCAGTCGGTGAAACCACCGGTGGAGGCTCCCACATCCATGCAGACCTTTCCTTCCAGAGTCACAGCAAAGTGGCTCATGGCTTTTTCCAGCTTCAGGCCACCCCGGCTCACATATTTCAGTGTATTTCCCCGGACCTCGATCTTTGCCTCTTCCTTAAACATGCTTCCGGCCTTATCTTCCTTCTGGCCGTCCACATAGACCTGACCGGCCATGATGATGGCTTTCGCCTTCTCTCTCGATATGGCGTAGCCCTGCTGCACCAGCAGCACATCCAAACGTTCTTTCATGATTTCTTCCTTCCCCGGCGCTCATCGCTCCGGGTTCTGGCCCAGGGCTGCCGCCATTACTTTTTTCAGTATGATGGAGGCGCTGATGCCTGTCTCTTCCTTCAGGACCTCCACATTTCCGTGTTCGATATAATCATCCGGCAGAGAAATGTTCAGAAGAGAAGCCTCGCTTCCGATCTCATTTAAGTAATCCAGCACATGTTCTCCGAAACCGCCGCATTTTACATTTTCTTCCATCGTCACAAAAAGCCTGTGATCCTTCGCAAGCTCCCGGATCAGGTCTTTGTCGATGGGCTTTACAAACCGCGCGTTGACCAGCGTACAGGAGAAGCCTCTCTCCCGAAGCCCGTGGCGCACTTCCTCCGCGGTCTTCACCATGCTTCCCACAGCCAGAAGGACGATATCCTCCTCGTCGTAGATGACCTCGCTCTTTCCGAAAGCGATGGGTGCCCGAAACTCCTGCAGGCCGTCGTAGGCCTCGCCTCTGGGGTAACGAACGGCAATCGGGCCGTCATAGTTCACCGCAAATTTCATCATATCCGAAAGCTCCCATTTATTCTTGGGGGCCATGATGCACATGTTGGGAATCGTGGACAAAAACGAAAGGTCGAAAATTCCCTGATGGGTCTCTCCGTCGCTCCCCACAAGACCTGCCCGGTCAACGGCAAAGACCACATGCATGTTCTGGATACAGACGTCATGCAGGATCTGATCGTAGGCCCTCTGAAGGAAGGAGGAATAAATGGCCACCACCGGCTTTAAACCGGCCGCTGCAAGTCCCGCCGCAAAGGTCACTGCATGCTCCTCCGCGATGCCCACGTCGAAGAACCGGTCCGGGAAATTGCTATGGAACCGTTTCAGACCGGTGCCCACCTCCATGGCAGCCGTCACAGCCACCACCTTCGGATCGCGGTCTCCCATTTTCCTCATGATGGTGGAAAAAACATCAGTCCAGTTCGCCTTCACCCGCTTGTTCTTCGGAAGGCCGGTAGCGATATCAAAAGGCTCTGCACCGTGGAATCTGGCAGGATGGCGCTCTGCCGGAGCATAACCGTTTCCCTTCTTCGTGAAGACATGAAGGATCACGGCTCCTTCGACCCTCTTGGCTTCTTCCAGCGCCCGCATCACTTGGCCGATGTTGTGACCGTCCACGGGGCCCAAATAGGTAAGACCCATATTTTCAAAAAGCATGCCCGGAATAAACAGCTGCTTGAGGCCGTTCTTTGTCTTCCGAATCCTGCTGACGATCTTCTCTCCGTAGACCGGGACGCGATTCAGGGAATCCGTCACCGCGGTCTTCAGGTTCAGATAACCGTCCGCCGTACGGAGACTGCCGAGATAATTGGACATGCCGCCCACGTTCTCGGAAATCGACATGTTGTTGTCGTTCAGAACGATGATAAAATTGCTCTTCAGGCGGGCGGCGTTATTCATGGCCTCGTAGGCCATTCCGCCGGTGAGAGAGCCGTCTCCGATGACGGAAATCACATAGTTATCCCCGCCTAAGATTTCCCTGGCCCGCACAAGACCGAGGCCTGCGGAAATCGAGGTGGAACTGTGGCCCGTATCAAAGGCATCGCAGTCGCTCTCTTTTCTCTTTGGGAAACCGCTCATGCCGCCGTATTTTCTTAAAGTATCAAAGCCTTCCCGCCTGCCGGTGAGAAGCTTGTGGGTATAGGCCTGATGGCCCACATCCCAGACGATCTTGTCCTCCGGAAGGTTAAAAGTCAGATGGAGAGCCATCGTCAGCTCCACAACACCCAGATTGGATGCCAGATGACCGCCCGTATTGCTGATCTTCTCGATGAGAAATTCCCGGATCTCCTGAGCCAGGGCCGCGAGCTCCTCTCCTTTCAGCTTTTTGATGTCACCTGCCTGATTGATTTGTTCCAAATACATCCATTTTCACCTTCTTGTATTTTTTCCGTGTTATTTCTTTCGATCAATGAGGCTTTTCAGAAGCTCCATAAGAAACGGATTTTTCTCTTCCAGCGTGTCAAGCTCCTCGATGGCTTCATCGGACAGCCGTCTCACGTCTTCCCGGGCTTTCTCGATTCCTTCCAGGGTCACATAGGTGGTCTTGCGGTTCTCTTCGTCGCTGCCCACCGGTTTGCCCAGAGTTTCCGTGGTGCTCACAACGTCCAGAATATCGTCCTGAATCTGAAAAGCCAGTCCCACCTTGCCTGCCACCCGCTCAAGGAGGGCGATTTTCTCATCGGAGGCCCCGGCCAGAACAGCTCCGACCATCATGGAAGCCTCGATGAGGGCGCTGGTCTTTAAGCGATAGATGAAATCCAGTCTTTCTCGTTCCAGATTCTTCCCTTCATACTCCACATCCACGCACTGACCGCCCAACATTCCATAAATTCCCGTTTTTGCAGTCAGAATCCGGAAAGCCTTTCCGATGCGCTCATGCCCCGGCTCCAGGGCAAAAGCCCGGGCCGCTGTTTCATAGGCATAGTTTAAAAGAGCGTCGCCGGCCAGAATTGCCATGGCTTCGCCGTAAACCACATGGGTGGTCTTTTTGCCCCGGCGGTACTCGTCGTTATCAAGAGCCGGCAGATCGTCGTGAATCAGGGAATGGGTGTGGATCATCTCCATGGCCGCCATAAAGGGGCGGATCACCTCGCCTGTTCCACCGAACATCCGGTAGGTCTCCGCCATCAATAAGGGACGAAGCCGTTTGCCGCCGGCTTTCATGCTGTAATTCATCGCCTCAAGGATCGTCTTCTGAAAACCTTCTTCCTCGGGCAGAAACTCATAGACCGTTTTTTCTGTTTCCTGTACTTTCTGTTTCAGCTCATCCTCAAAATTCATCTGCTTCTCCCTGATCGTTCAGTACCAGCATGGCTTTCTCCACCGTGTCAATCTTTTCTCCGGCAGCCTTCAAAAGCGCCATGCCTTCTTTGTATTTTTCAAAGGAATCCTCCAGGGAAATCTCCCGACTTTCCAGTGCCTCCAGAAGACCTTCCATCTCCCCGAAAATTTCCTCCAGTGTCTGTTCTTTCTGCTCTGTCATTTCTGTTCCCCTTACTCTTTTTCTTCCACACGGGCAGAAAGCCTGCCGTCCGCAAAATAAAGTGTCAGCTTCTCTCCGACCTTCGCCTCTTTTGCTCCGGTGAGGCGCTTCCCGTCCTCCCCGGCCACATAGGCATAGCCCTGATTCAGCTTTTTGAGAGGCGAAGCCCCGTTCAACCGCTCGATATAAAAGGCCAGAGCCTGCCTGTTCTCCCGGATCTTTCCCTCCATCAGCTTTCGGAAAAGCTCGTCCAGATCCGCCAGGCGCTGCCTTTTCTCCAGGAGCTGCTGCCCCGGGCTTAAGCGCTCCAGTTTCCAGGAAAAAGTCTCAAGCTTCTCTCTTTTTTCCCGGACCTTGTCTTCCATCAGACGGTTCAGCCGGTCGTCAAAATCCCGGAGACTCTGAAGGATGCTCCCCAGATCCGCCACCGCCAGCTCTGCTGCCGCTGAAGGTGTCGGAGCCCGAAGATCCGCCACAAAATCCGAGATCGTCGTATCCGTCTCATGGCCCACGGCAGAGATCACCGGCGTCTCACAGGCAAAAATTGCCCGGGCCACTTTTTCCTCATTGAAAGCCCACAGATCCTCCATGGAACCGCCGCCCCGACCCACAATGATAACGTCCACACCGTACTTGTCCAGAACCTCGATTCCTTTTACGATACTGTCCACCGCTCCCTCGCCCTGAACCAGCGCCGGATAGAGAACCAGCTGGATGAAGGGATTCCGCCGCCTCGAGATATTCATGATATCCCGGATGGCCGCTCCCGTTGAGGCCGTCACAATCCCCAGCCTCTTCACAAAAGCCGGAATCGGCTTCTTATATGCGGGGTCAAACATGCCCATCTCGGAGAGTTCTTCCTTCAGCTGCTCGAAGCGCTCATAGAGAAGGCCGGCTCCCTCCCGGATGATCTCCGAGGCATAAAGCTGATAGCGGCCGTCCCGCTCGTAGACGCTGATGCTCCCCAAAACTGTCACAGACTGACCATTTTCCAGTTGAAAAGTCAGGCCCTTTCTGAAACTTAAAAACATCACGCAGGGCATGGTCCCAGTCTCATCCTTCAGCGAAAAATAAATATGGCCGGAGGGATGGTATTTGCAGTTGGAGACCTCTCCCCGGACATAAATCCTTTTCAGAAGGAAATCCTGGGTAAACATGTTTTTGATATAGTTATTTACCTGGCCGACGCTGTAGACGTTCTTCTGCTGTCTCACTGTCTGGCCAGTTTTCCGAGAATACCGTTGATAAAGGAGGCACTTTCGTTCTCGCCGAAGCTCTTGGCAAGCTCCACGGCCTCGTTGATGGCTACGCCGACGGGGATATCATCATCGTAAAGCATCTCGTAGACACCCAGGCGCAGAATGGAAAGATCGGATTTGCCGATTCGCTCCAGCTTCCAACCCTTTGCTGCTCCTGCAATCTTCTCGTCGATCTCCGGAAGAACCGCGCAGATGTTCTCGTATTTCTCCTCGATATAAGCGTGATCCTTCTCGCTGATCTCCTTCTCCGGGAAATCTTCAAAGTAGGATTTCACCTGCTCCGCCATTTCCTCTTTGCTGTAAAATTCCACCATGAACAGAAGTTTAAAAATTTCTTCTCTCAGTTCTCGTCTCGTCATTCTTTTTTCCTCTCAGATGTTTTTATAGCCGAAAAGGGATGCCCGCCTGGGACATCCCTCCTCATTCAGGGAGCATTCCGCTCTCCCGGTCAATCGTGTTTCTCCATGCATACGCTTGCGATGGTCACATTCACGTCGGAAACGATAAGCCCTGTCATGTTCTCAATGGATGCTTTCACTTTTTCCTGAACCATACGGCTGGTCTTGGGAACGCTGTAACCATAATCGATATTGATCGCTACCTCTACAGCCACTTCTCCATTGTCCACGCTGACCTTGATTCCCTTGGAAAGTTTCTTCATTCCAAGCTTGCTGACCAGCTCGTTCGTAATATTTCCAGCCATGCTGGCAACGCCTTCCACCTCTGTGGCAGCGAGTCCGGCAATGATCGCAACTACCTCATCCGCAATCTGAACCTGTCCGATGGCTTCGTCAGACTGAATCGTATAACTGTTCTGATTTTCCTCTTTCATGCTCCAACCTCCTTACGGTTCCTGTAACGCGAAAATCTTCTTTTCTATTATAACAAACTTTGCCCGTTTTGCAAATAGAAATATGGAAACATTATCAGGAACGGCCAAATTCGGTGAGCTTCAGGCCCGGGTTCCGGTCGAGAGTCATGCCCACGCTCCAGGGATTTACCCAGAGAAGCAGCGGTCTGCCCTTGAGATCCGTTACCTTCTTCATATCGGAGGTGCCTACCAGCTTGTCCAGATCGATCTCTTCGTTCTCGATCCAGCGGATGTGCTCGTAAGGCAGGTTCTCCAGGATGATATCTACATTGTACTCATTTTTCAGGCGGTATTTCAGCACCTCAAACTGCAGGACGCCGACAACGCCCACGATGATCTCCTCCATTCCCGTATGGAACTCCTGGAAGATCTGAATCGCACCCTCCTGGGCAATCTGGTTTATTCCTTTTACAAACTGTTTTCTCTTCATGGTATCCACCTGACGGACACGGGCAAAATGCTCTGGAGCGAAGGTCGGGATACCCTCAAAGGCAAATTTCTTGCCGGGCATACAGATCGTGTCACCGATGGAGAACACGCCGGGATCGAACACGCCGATGATATCGCCGGCGTAAGCTTTGTCCACCACATGACGCTCCTGAGCCATCATCTGCTGAGGCTGGGAAAGACGCATCTTCCGGTCGCCCTGCACATGATAAACCTCCATATTGGCATCGAACTCGCCGGAACAGATCCGCATGAAAGCGATACGGTCGCGGTGAGCCTTGTTCATATTGGCCTGAATCTTGAACACAAAGGCAGAAAAATCTTCTTTGATCGGATCGATGACACCGATATCCGCTTTTCTCGGAAGAGGCGGAGTCGTCATACTGAGGAAATGCTTCAGGAAAATTTCCACGCCGAAGTTGGTCAGAGCGGAACCGAAGAATACCGGAGTCAATTCTCCCTTGTCTACCAACTCCTGATCGAAATCGGCGCTGGCTCCGTCCAGAAGCTCGATCTCCTCCATGAGCTTATCCTTCTGGCCGTAATCCAGAATCTCGTCCAGTTCCGGGGAATCCAGAGGAATCTCTCTCATCTCACCCTCTTTGGTACCCTTCTCCGTATCGGAGAAAACGGTGATCTCCTTGCTTCCGCGCTCGTAAACACCTTTAAAATGCTTACCGGAACCGATGGGCCAGTTGATGGGGCAGGTGGCGATGCCAAGCTCCTTCTCGATCTCGTCCAGAAGATCGAAGGTATCGTTGGCGTCGCGGTCCAGTTTATTGATAAAGGTAAAAATCGGGATATGGCGCATGACACAGACTTTGAACAGTTTTCTGGTCTGGGCCTCGACACCCTTGGATGCGTCGATAACCATGACCGCAGAGTCTGCAGCCATCAGGGTACGGTAGGTATCCTCAGAGAAGTCCTGATGTCCCGGTGTATCCAGAATGTTGATGCAGTAGCCGTCGTAGTTGAACTGCAGTACGGAAGAGGTGACGGAAATGCCTCGCTCCTTCTCGATCTCCATCCAGTCGGAAACCGCATGCCGGGCTGTGGCTTTTCCTTTTACGGAACCGGCCAGATTGATGGCTCCTCCGTAGAGCAGGAATTTCTCGGTCAGTGTGGTCTTACCGGCATCCGGGTGGGAAATGATGGCAAAGGTACGCCTCTTTAAAATTTCATTTGTTTTATCAGCCAAAGCTTTTTCCTCCAAACAGGCAGCCCAAAAAGGCTGCCCTGAATCTATCATTGTTTATCTTCTTATTTTTATACCTTCGCTATTTTACCAACGAAAAAGAGCTCTGTCAACGGGATTCTTTCTTTCCTCAGGAGAGTCTCGGGGTGATGATGATATTTTCCCCGGAAATGTTTGTCTTCCGCTTGACGATATCCTCGATCTGGGCCCGTTCCGCCTCACTGATCTCCGCCTGGTTGATGACCACATCCGCCGTTCCGTCGGAAATGCTCACCACCGCATCCAGAAAGCCTTTGGAATCCAGCAGAAGTTCTGCCGAGGCCTCCCGCTCCGCCGCATCCACCATGGCGTTCATGCTGTCCACCGCGTACTGTTTCTGGTCCTCGGAAATGCTGTTGTTGTTGATGACTTCCAGAAGGGTCTCTTTATTTTTGGCCCGAACCTGTTCTCTCGTAAGCTTCGCCTCCGCGGCAAAGGAACTTCCCGCAGTCACGCTGGTAAGTACGGCTTCCCCCGGAGTATCACCTGTTCCGGCGCCATCCCCTGTCTCCGCCTCCACTCCGTCGGAAGCGGCGCTGATTTCTCCTGTCTCTTCCACGCTCACATCTTCGTCAAGGCTTGGAATGTCGATGAGGGAGGTACTCACGGCCCCCTCATCAGCCGCTCCTTCCTGCACTTTTCCCAAGGTGGCCGTCTCCTTTCCAAACTCCATCCCGGAGTAATTGAGATACCCTGCCACAGCGACCATGACGGCCAGGGCGGTAACTACCACTTGATTCTTTTTCAGGCGACGTTTCAAAGACTGCTCCTCCTTAATCCATCTTCATTACTTTGATTTTATGCGCTTCAATACCGAATAATGCCTGGACAGCCTCTGTGATCTCACGGACTGTCACCGGGTCATCACCTCCTTCTGCCACCACCAGAACGCCAGAAACCTCCGGCTCCATGGTCTCGGAAACGTAGGGCTTTTCCTGGCCGGAACCATTCTTTTCATAGACCGTATTTTCCTCCTGATCCCTGCTCTCGCTGCTGTCTTCGCGGGTGGTGCTGTCCTTCTCCACCAGACGTTTCCCGTCGGATTTCAAAGTCACCAGAACCTTCGTCTTCCCCACTCCGCTCACCCGGCTTAAGACCTTCTCCAGTCTCTCCGCCAGCTCTTCCGCCTGGCTCACGCTTTTCTCGTCTGCCGCCTCGGTCTGAAGAACAGGCGCGCTCTTTTCCTCCCCGGTTGGAAGGGAAATCACCAGCAAAAGGAGACCTGCCAGCAGAAAGACAGCCCACCGGTTCTTTCCGCCGGTCTTCAGCATTTCTTTCCATTTTTCCAGCTGCTCTTTCACCTTTACGCCTCCTTTACCGTGATCCGGATCTCTTCGCCTGCAAGTCCATAAATCCTTGAAAGCTCTTCCTGTATTTTCGCCGTTCCTTCGTCTTTCGATGAGAGGAGCACAAGGTCGATAGCTTCCGGCTCCCCCGTTTCCCCGTAGGAAACGCTGAGGGACAGGACGGAATAGCCAAGATTTTCCGGGACCTCCCGGATCTGTCTCTCGATCTCCCGGCGAAATGTTTTTTCCACCAGGGTGTTTTTCAGCTCCTCCATTCCTTCCATATGCATCCGAAGCTCACTGTATTCATTGCTTAAGGTCTGAAATTTCAAAAACTGCTCCAAAGACTCCGCCTGCCCCAGAAGAGAGGCCGCGGGCCGCAGAAGAAGCAGCACCAGAATGAGATTTCCAAAGAATTTCAGATATTTCCGGTAGCTCTCTTTTGGTGTCAGCTGAAGAAACACCTGAAAAAAGCACAGAAAACAGAGGATACTCCGTATCCAGGCCAGAACTTTGCTCATAAACCGCTCCTTTTACCGGGCAAAGGCCAGCGCCAGAGAAAGAAAAAACAGGATCCCTGTGAAAAGAAAGATCCGCAAAAGCAGTAAAATTCCCCGGCCCAGTCCGTCCACGCATTCCGTCAGCCGTTTGTCCGCCACCGGCTGGGCCACCGCCGCCAGAAGGCGATAGAGGCACCCTCCTGCCAGAAGCTTCACCATCGGCGTCAGACAGAGAATGGCCAGCACCAGAAGGCCGGCCGTTCCCACGCCGTTTCGGATCAGAAGAGCCGCTCCCAGCACCATCTCCGTCACATTGTTGAAAAGACTGCCCACCACAGGAATGCTCCCTCCGGATTTCTGAAGCACCGTACTTTTCAGGGCATCCACTGTCGGAAGGATCAGGCTCTGGAAGGCCTGAAGCCCCACCACGGCACCGGTGAGGGTCTTCAGGGCCCATTCCACGAAGCTTTTTAAGAGTCCTGCCATTTTGGACAGATAATCCTCGTCAAAAATATGATTCAGAAGCGTCAGAAGAAAATAAAACTGTGCCCCCGGGAAGAGGAAATACTTCACCGCCCACTGTAAAAAGGTCAGTGTGCCCAGCATCAGCTCCGAAAAGGCCGCCCCGCCCAGACTTTTTCCTGCCAGAACAGAAGCCAGCAGGCAGGAGGGCAAAAGAAGCTTCATAAAGACAAGAAGCTCGTCCACTGCCGTCTCCGCCACGCGGCTCATCGAATAAAAAGCCTGTACCAGAAAGGAGACCAGAATGAGATAAACGAGGTAAAAGCTCACCGCCGACACCTGACTTTTCTCAAAGATTCCTGCTACCCCTGAAAAAAACGCTGCCCCGGCAAGAAGGAGAAAAATCCCCAAAGCAGTCTTTTTCTGGTCGGCAATCTCCTTAAAAAAAGCGCTGAAAACCAGTTTTCTCATGGTCTCCTGAGACCAGGGCAGTTCCCCGAGGATCAGTTTTTTCACCGTCTCCGAAAAACTCAGGCCCGTCTCCTCCTGGTAGGTTTTCAGTGTTTCGTCCAGCTCGTTCAAGTTTAATTCTGAGAAAAAAGCGTTTTCCATTTCTGAAAGCACGGCCTCACTCTCCGTCTCCCCGGCAAGAACCGGTTTTTCCGGAAAAAAGCAGAAAAGCAGGCAGAAAATGACCCCCAGGATTCTCCTCATAACCCCTCCCTACAACAACATCTGGTCAATGGTTTCCATCAGTGCCGTAAGCACAGGAAAGCTTAAGGTCAGAAGAGAAATCTTCCCGAAAAATTCCACCTGCCCCGCGATGGCGGAATAGCCCGCATCCCGGCATAGATTCGCCGTGAAATCCGCGAGATATGTGACGCCGATCATTTTCAGCAGAATCTTCAAGCAGGCATCGTCCACGGGAACCGCCCCCTGAATCTCCTGCATCAGATCCGAGAGAAAGCTTAACCGGTTCACCACATAGAAAAAGATCAGCACGCAGGCCGCCATACTGACAAAAACAGAAAAGCCGGGGTTCAGTTCTTTCATCATGAGCCCCAGCAGCACACCGGTCAGACCAAGGACCGCTACTTTTGTCATTCTATCCGCCTCCTACAGGGAAAAAAGCTCTTTTACGCTGACAAACAGTTCGTTGATATAGGGGATCACCCAGAAAAGCACCAGAAGAAGTCCCGCAAGACTTGTGAGAAAGGCTTCCTCCTCTCTCCCGCTGTGTTTCAGGACCTGGGTGAGCACGGACACCAGAATCCCCACCGCCGCAATCTTAAAGAGCAGGTTCACGCTCATGGTCCCACCTCCTCTATATCAGAAAAACCACCAGAAAAAGACCGGCGAGAGCCCCGAGATAACGGTAGACCTTCGCCTTCCCCCGGTAATCCGCCGCCGCTTTTTTGATGAGTTCCTCCAGATTTTCCTCGAATAATTTCAGAGTTTCAAGCTGAACAGAAAGATCTGGATAGCCCAGGTCTTTTCCCAGATCCAGAAGAAAGCTCCGGTCTTCCGGCGTCAGGGGACTTTCCTTCAAAAGCTTCATCTGCCTGGAAAAAGCGGTCTCCGGCAGTTTCCTGTTTTCTCCGGTAAGCTCCTCCGCCACCTTTTGAAAAAAAGTTCCAAAGGGATCTTCCGCCTTTCTGCCGATCTTGCGGAAGGCCTCCGGAAGAGGCGTCTTCGCGCAGCGGATCTCACCGGAGAGCAAAAGCAGAAGTTTTTTCAGCTCCCGTAGAAGTTCCAGCCTCTTTTTTAAGCCTCGACTTTTCCCTATCCCCAGAGAAAAACAGCCGGAAAACAGTAGAAAAAGCCCGGCCGCCTTCAGCATAGGCGGGTCCCCCGCTCGTCGAAAATTCCTTTCAGGCTCCCCACTGCATCCCGGTTACCCAGAAGCACATAGCGCTGGAAAATCTTCTCCGTGAGAAAGCGTTTAAGAAGGGGCTTTTTCTCGATATCCTCGATGGAATTTCCATGAACCGTGGCCAGAATCCGGCAGCCGCAGTTCAAGACCGCCTCGATGGCCCGGATGTCTTCATAGTCGCCGATCTCATCCACGGCGATGACCCTGGGCGACATCGAGCGGATGAGCATCATCATTCCGGTAGCTTTCGGGCAGCAGTCCAGCACATCCGTACGGATTCCCAGATCATTCTGGGGCACACCGAGGTAGGAACCGCCGATCTCCGAGCGCTCATCCACCACCCCCACGGTCTGGCCCTCACACCAGGCGCTTCCATTGGACACCTGGCGGATCAGGTCCCGAAGAAGGGTCGTCTTTCCGCAGCCCGGTGGGGAGATGATCATGCAGTGGCAGAGTTCCCCGTTCTCAAAAACGTAAGGCATGATCTGATCCGCACAGCCTTTCCGCTCATGGGAAAGCCGGACATTCACGAAGGAAATGTAGCGGACGCTCGAAATCCGGTTTCCATCCATAATGATCTTCCCCGCTACGCCGATGCGATGACCACCCCGAACCGTGAGATAGCCCTGTTTGAGCTCTTCCTCATAGGCATACATCGAATAATTGGCGATGTACTCCATGGTCTCCATGAGTTCTTTTTTGTCTACCAGGAAGCCTTCAGACTCCTCCTCGGAAAGTTTCCCGTCTTCTGTCACAAAATATTCTCTGGTCCCGTAGCGGATCAAAAGCGGTTTCTCCGCCCGCAGCCGGATCTCCTGCACTTCTTCATAATCCACAGGCAACCGGGCTAATAATTCCCTGATCTTCTCAGAGAACAGGTCCATCAGTTCTTCTCTGTTCATACGCCACCTCCACACCCTTATAGGTATATATGAGGCTGTCCGCTTTTTCATTCCGGATTTTATTTGTTTAGAATAAAAAATCCCGGAATAGAAAAGCAGGCAGAAGGGAGTTGGGAAATTTCTGCTGTTTCCGGGACCAGGAGTAGAGAAATTATATTTACAGACAAAACGAAGGGGATATGATTTCTTATTCAGATCATATCCCCTTCTAATGAAACGTTTCCATTGGACTATACCTCAATTTCTTACTTGTTCTTTTGTCCTGTCATCCATCTGAACTGGTTTTAAAAATTCAGGGATGAAAAATTAGTTCTTCGGTGGTCCGTACCTTCCTTTCCTTCGTATTCCTGTATCGAGCTATTCGCTTTCCTTTTCACTGGAGGTTGAATAGTGGATTAGGTTCGTTTTTGAGTTTGACTCTTTCGATCTTTTTTTAGAGTTTTTTGTTTGTTTTTCTTTTTATCTGTTGTTGATGTTATTATAATCTATGGTCGATCTTTTGTCAAGATATTTTTGAAAGAAAAATTAAATTTTTTATAATTTTATTTTTGAATTGTCGAATTGTATGAATATTTTCATGGCTCTGCTTTGTGGAAAGCGAAAGGAAAACCTACGAGGGGGCCAGTTTAGAAAATATGGGGCTTACGTCAAACTGGGAGTGCGTGAAAGGAAATGGCAGAAGTGGCTCAGTATTGGAAAAAGATACATGGGGATGAAAATTCGAAAAATGCATGACTGCAACCCCCGAGAACTCTAAATGCAGTCAATACAGCCTAATGATTGCAAATCCCAAAAATCTCAAATCAGTCAGCCAGACGATCCCCCCAGGCTTTGTATAATCAAAAAAGCCTACATCACACACTTCCAGTCTGACGTAAGCCTCTCATTTTCTCAATATATTACACAATATCCCATCATTTCACGCAATAGTAGTATGACGTAAGCCCCTTATTTTTTAAAGCGGCCCATAGGGGAACTCGAGGATAGGGCGGACTCACGACTCCGAGCCGTCCCCTCGAGTTCTCTTTTCCTACAGCTTTCCCAAAGCTACTCCGTAATAATGGTACCAGTTTTACCCGTCAACGCATCCATCGCATGCGCTAAATCCGTAATCACGGCTTTGCGCCCGCTTCCTTTCTTCTCTTCGATGAAGTCCACAGCAGCCTGCACTTTCGGCAGTTTAGACGCCTTCGGGAACTCATTATCCGCGATCATCTTTTTCACTTCATCTACGGTAACTTCATGAAGTGCCACTGCCTTCTCGGTCTCATAATTCAACCACAGATTCTCATCTTTCGTGAGGATCAGCAGAATATCCGCGTCCACCATCTCGGCGAGGCGTCCGCTGGCATAATCTTTCTCAATAATGGCGCTGGCGCCTTTGAGCTCCATGCCCTGTTTCAGGACAGGGATTCCGCCGCCGCCTGCTGCGATGACCACCTGGTCTGCATCCAGAAGAGTACGGATTGCCTGGATCTCAACGATCTCCTTGGGTTTCGGAGCTGCCACAATACGACGGAAGCCTTTACCCGGCTCCTCGATGCAGTAGTTTCCTTTCTTCTCCTCCGCATCTGCTTCCTCAGCAGTCATATAACGGCCAATGACTTTGATCGGATGATAGAAAGCCTCGTCATAGGGATCTACCGTCACCTGGGTCAGAACGGTGCATGCACCTTTATAGATGCCTCTTTTCAGAAGAGCAGTCTGCAGCGCATTCTGAAGGTCATATCCGATATAGCCCTGGCTCATCGCAGAGCAGACGGACATGGGCGCCTCTGTATAGTCCGGATGTTTCTTGCCAAACTCGTTCATAGCTGTGTGGATCATACCTACCTGCGGCGCGTTGCTGTGGCATACGGCCAGCTGATAGCCTTCCTCCACGATATCTGCCAGAACTTCTGCGGAACGTTTTACCGCACTCTTCTGCTCCGGCAGGGTGGTACCCAGTGCTTTGTGGCCCAAAGCCACCACAATTCTTTTCTTCATACAAAATCCCTCACAATCTGTCGTATTCTGTATCCAAATCCCCTCGGAATCTTCATCCCGAAAGATATTTTGGGGCAATATAACTTATTTTTAAGTATACCCGATATAACAACCGCCTGCAAGAAAAATTTTCTATTTTCCCTGAAAATCGGGCGTCCCTTCCAGATCATAGGGCGTTACCTGATATACATAGTAGTTCAGCCAGTTGGTATAAAGATTGTTTGCATGGGAGCGCCACATGAGAAGCGGCCGGTTATTAGGGTCGTCATTCTCATAATAATTCTTCGGAATCTCGATGGGAAGACCTTTATTCTTGTCTCTCCAGTACTCCGTATCCAGCGTCACCCGGTCGTATTCCGGATGCCCCATGACAAAGATCTGGCGGCCATCCAATGTCATACAGAGGAAAACTCCTGCCTCGTCGGATTCTGCCAGAACCATGAGTTTGTCACAGTTATGAATATCCTCGGCAGCCACCTCCGTATGGCGGGAATGAGGCGCCAGGAAAAGATCGTCAAACCCTCTGACCAACGGAATCTTCCGATTGGACACGCGATGCCAGAAAAGGCCGAACATTTTTTCCTTCAACATCCGCTTTTTCAGCCCAAAATGATGGTAAAGCCCGGCCTGGGCTCCCCAGCAGAGATGCAGTGTGGAGGTCACATTTTTTTTGCTCCAGTCCATGATCTCCACCAGCTCCTCCCAGTAATCCACTTCCTCAAACTCCATCTGCTCCACCGGCGCTCCGGTGATGATAAGCCCGTCATAGTGATGGATCTTAATCTCGTCAAAGGTTACATAAAATTTGTTCAGATGGCTGGTTGAAGTATTCTTCGCCTCGTGGCTGCTGACCCGGACAAAGGTCACATCCACCTGCAGCGGAGTATTGGAAAGGGAACGGAGAAGCTGAAGCTCCGTATCCTCTTTTAAAGGCATCAGATTCAGAATCGCAATCTGAATCGGACGGATATCCTGATGGCTCGCCCTGCCCTCTTCCATAACGAAAATATTCTCCCGCTCCAGGATCTCTTTTGCGGGCAGATCGCTCTGTGTTCTAATAGGCATATTTTTTCACCTGCTCATTTTCTAATCAGTATTGTTTTATTAAGTATATCATACCCCTGGCTTTCCCTGAAAGAGCAGAATCTTGATACACTTGTGCGTATAATGCGGACATAGGAAAAATCCCCCGCTTTCTGTCAAAAAGCAGGGGAAAGCTTTACATCAAAGGCGCCAGAATCCGCAGGACTCTTCCCGCCATCCGGTCGAAAAATTTCTGCCGTTTATAATCCGAAGGCAGCACTTCCTGACACTTGGCAAGAGTCTCCTGGAAATCTTCCTCTATGCTTGGAATCTCCTCATTCTGATAGAGATAAACCGCACACTCAAAATGGAGATAAAGGCTCCGGTAATCCAGATTGATCGTACCCACCACCGCTTTTTCGTCGTCGGAGGTGAAGACCTTGGCATGAACGAAGCCCGGCGTATATTCATAAATCTTCACGCCAGCATCCAGAAGCTCGTTATAGTATGTCTTTGCCAGAACAAAAGCATACCATTTATCTGGAATATGAGGCATGATGATCTTCACATCCACTCCTCTTTTTGCCGCATAGGTCAGGGCTGTAATCATCTCATTGCTGAGAATCAGGTAGGGCGTCATGATATGTACATAATCCTTGGCTGTATAAAGGATATCCATATACACCTGTTCACCCACCGCCTCATTGTCCAGAGGACTGTCCCCGTAAGGCATGATAAAACCGTCTCCCGGTTCGCTCTCCTTATCCGGCACAATATCCAGATATTTTTCAAAAAGTTCCAGAGGCATATTGCGAAGGTTCTTGTCCACGCTCCACATCTCCAGAAACATGATGGTAAAGCTTCTGACTGCCTCGCCCGTGATCATAATGGCTGTATCCTTCCAATGACCGAAGCGCTCTTTCCGGTTGATATATTCATCTGCCAGATTGATGCCACCGGTGAAAGCCACCTTTCCGTCGATCACCACAATTTTTCTGTGATCCCGGTTATTCTGGCGGGTGGAAAGAGCCGGCACAATGGGTGCAAACATATGGCACTGGATGCCGTAGCTCTCCAGCTCCTGGGGATAATGGTAAGGCAACAGGGACAGACAGCACATGCCGTCATAGAGGAAACGGACTTCCACGCCCTCTTTCACCTTTGCTTTTAAGATCTCCAGAACACTCTCCCACATGTAGCCTTCCGCCACAATGAAATATTCCATGAAAATGAATTTTTCCGCTTTTCGAAGCTGAATCAGAAGCTCCTCAAATTTCGCCTCACCGGAGGGAAAGTATTTTGCGGAAGTATCCTTATACACGGAAAAACCGCCGAAATGATTAACATAGCGGGCCAGATGAGCCACCTGATCGTTGGTCTCCTCCAGTTCCTCCAAAACCTCTTTGTCCTGTTTCCAATATTTTTTACTGTAGGCATGCATGCTCTGGAGCCGCTTGTTGATCCATTTTGTAGCCGGCTGAGTTTCCACAAAAAGATATAAAAGGCTTCCAAAGATGGGCAAGGCCAGTATCACGATGGTCCAGGCCAGCTTAAAAGCCGGATTACTGCGTTCGTTAGCCACATAGATAACTTCCAGAACGCCCAGCACCGTCACAACACCGTTGACAAAATACCACTTTGATGCCAGCCAGTAATAGCCCCAGACCATGAAAATCAGCTGCAGAAACAAAGAAAAGAATACCAGGAAGGTTCTTCCGAAAATCACGGAGGAAATTCCTTTTTTTCCTTTTTGAACGGTCTGGCTGTTTTCTATTTTTTTAACGAGTTCTTTTCTCTTTATTCCCTCCGTGTTTTTTGTTTCTTCAGTTTTCTTCATTCACGTCACCTGCAATTTTCAAAAAATCATCTTCTGTAAGGATCGGGATTCCAAGCTCCTTTGCTTTCTTATTTTTGGAAGAACCGGAAGTGGAATCGTTGTTGATGAGATAATCGGTCTTCGAGGTCACAGAACCGGTCACCTTTCCGCCCCGCTCTTCGATATAGGCTTTCATTTCATTCCTGTTGACAAAATGCGTCACACTGCCCGTGATAACGAAAGTCTTTCCCGCCAGCACTTGCTCTGTATTTTCCACCTGCACTTCTTCCAGATGAACCTCCGAGAGAAGATGCGAAAAGGCTTCCAGCATCTTTTTATCCTGGAAATAGGCGATGATGCCTTTTGCCAGAATCTCTCCGATGCCGTCAACGGCTGTTAGCTCTTCCAGCGTGCTGTTTTTCAGCTTTTCCCAGTCCCAGGAAAAAGCCCGGCAGAGCATTTTCGCATTGGCAAGACCGATCCCCGGAATTCCCAGGCTGTAGATCAGCCGTACCAGCGTGGTATTTCTGGCCGTCTCGATATTTTTTAGAAGATTTTCACAGGATTTCTCTCCGAAGCCTTCCAGCTCCTGAATACTCTCCCGATGTTCCTTCAACCTGAAAATATCCGCAAATTCATGAATAAAGCCCATGCCGATGAATTTTTCCAGAGTTGCCTCCGAGAGACCTTCGATATTCATAGCGTCCCGGCTCACAAACAGTGTGAAAGATTTGATCTTTTTCGCCTGACATTCTGGATTCGTGCAGTTCAGAGTTTCAATGCCGTTGGCAGAACGGATCTCTGTAGCGCCGCCGCAGACCGGACAGACAGAAGGAATTTCCAGCTTGCTGCTTCTCGTCAGGTTCTCTTCGATCTGAGGGATGATCATATTAGCCTTGTAGACACGAATCACATCACCGATGCCGAGTTCCAGGCCTTTCAGGATACTTAAGTTATGAACGCTGGCCCTGCTCACCGTGGTTCCCTCAAGCTCCACCGGTTCAAAAATCGCCACGGGATTGATGAGTCCCGTACGCGATGGGCTCCATTCGATTTCCAGCAGGTGGGTCTCCTTTATCTCATCCTCCCATTTGAAAGCAAAAGAATCTCTCGGAAATTTCGCTGTCGTTCCGAGGGATCTTCCGTAGGCAATATCGTCATAGAGAACCACCAGGCCATCGGAAGGAATATCAAAATGCTGAATCTTCTCTGCAAAATAGTGAACTGCCTCTTCTACAGTCTTCCCGGTAACTTCCCGGTGCTCTACCACCTGAAAGCCCTGTTCCTCCAGCCAGGCAAACTCACAGGCGTGGGAATTTTGAAAATCCACCCCATCGGCTTTCACCAGCGAAAAAGCAAAAAACTGAACGTGTCTTCCCGCCGTCACCGCACTGTTCAGCTGACGCACGGAACCGCTGCAGAGATTTCGAGGATTCTTGTATTTCGCATCCACATCCTCGATTTCTTCGTTGATCTTCTCAAAATCACTGTAGGAAATAACCGCCTCGCCCCGGAGGATCAGCTCACCCTGATAGGCGATCTTAAGCGGAATGTTGGAAAATACCCGAGCGTTGGGAGTGATGACCTCGCCCACCTCGCCGTTTCCTCTGGTAACAGCCTTGCTGAGTTCTCCATTCTGGTAGGTGAGTACGATAGTCAGACCGTCCAGCTTCCAGGACATCAGCGCTTTGTGCTCACCCACGAAGGTTTTTAAAACCTCTACATCCTTGGTTTTATCCAGAGAAAGCATCGGTCGTTCGTGGCGCTCTTTGGGAAGCTCCTCCTGAGATTCATATCCGACATTCTGAGTCGGGCTTCCAGACAATACGATGCCGGTTTCTGCTTCCAGCCCTGCCAGTTCATCGTACAGCTTATCGTATTCAAAGTTGCTCATTATCTCCCGGTCTTCCTGGTAGTAGGCTTTCGACGCTTCCCGAAGCCGCTCCACCAGTTCTCTCATTCGCTGTCTTTTTTCTTCCATTCTTCTCTCCTGCCTCTGTTTTCTCTCACTGGCTGATTGCTTGATCCCTGAATCCTGCGGTAAAGCTCTTCCTGCTCTTCCCGGCTGATCTCCCGGTAACTTCCCGTGGGCAAATCCCCGAGCATGATATTCATAATACGGATCCTTTTCAGTTTTACAACCTGATAGCCAAAATATTCACACATTCTGCGGATCTGACGGTTCAGTCCCTGAGTCAGGATGATCCGGAAGGTCCGTTCTCCTGTCTTTTCCACCTTGCAGGGTCTTGTCTGCTGCTCCTGCACCGGGATGTCGCCTTTTGCCATTCCGCTCAGGAAAGCTTCCGTCACCGGTCGGTTCACCCGGACCAGATACTCTTTCTCGTGATAATTTCCGGCCCGCATCATTTTATTCAGAATCTCCCCGTTATTCGTCATCAGAAGCAGGCCTTCCGAATCCTTATCCAGCCGTCCCATATAAAAGACCCTTTTCGGATAGTGAATCAGCTCCTCTACTGTCTGATCTCCCCAACGTTTATCAGTGGTACACACTACACCCCGGGGTTTATTTACTGCTAGAAGTACCATCTCTTCCTCTTTGGAAATGCTTTTTCCGTCCACCAGAATCTCCTGATTATCAGAAACCTTCTGACCGGACACTGCTGTTTTTCCATCCACCTGGACACGCCCGGCCTCAATCAGCCGGTCTGCTTCTCTTCTGGAGCAAAGACCGGCTTCACTGATGTATTTATTCAGCCTCACCAGCCGGCCTTCTTCTTTCTTTTCAAATTCCTGTGCCAAACGGCTCTTTCCCTGTTCCATCTGCTCTCCTTCGATTTTGGAAAAAAACGCCGTGCAAAAACCTGCACGGCGTTCTATCATTCTTTACTGCTGGTCGGCATCTGCCTGAAGATACTCACTCAGTACATAGCCTTCTACCACGGTTCCAGCTCCGTCATCAAAGCGGATCTTTGACCAGCCATTGTCCAGGACCTGCAATCTGGTTACTGTCTGTCCGGGAACCAGAACTCCAATCTGATCAGAATCCTGTCTGGAATCTGCACGGACATTCAGATTGCCTGTAACGGTCACAGAAGTGCTGATATCCGCATCCACAGAACCGGCATTGGGAATGTCAACCTCCGTCTCCGGCTGTTTCATTTTGTCGATTATCTCCTGCAGGTCGCTGTTGGACTCCAGGACTGCTTTATACTCGCTGTTGATCTTTGCGATCAGCTCCTGCACATCACTGTCATTCTTGGCCTGTTCCATAAAATCGGATACCTGCTGGTCAGAATTGGGATTTACCACATAGAGACTTCCGTCTTCTTTTGTCGCCAGATAGAGATTTCCAAGACTGGGAACCAGCTGATCGATGTTCGGCAGCTTGGCTTCATAATAAACATAAACGTTATAAGAACTGTCGGTAAGACCCGGCTTATAGTAAATAGCGATATTATTATAGCTCTCGATGGGATTGGAGTTGATCTTATCCCTGTCGGTATCTCCTACCACATCTCCAAGATTCTGAAGCGTATCAAAATCCTTCGCTGCCACTGCTGTGTAATACTGAGTCACTGCTTCCTGGATTGCTGCATTGTCTGTCTGAAGCGGATTCGCTGCCTCTGTAGCTGCTGCCGTCTCCATCTCTGTCTCAGATCCTGCTGCTGTCTCTGATGCCGGCGCCTCTGTCACAGCCTCCGTCTGTTTGATATCACTGTCGCCTCCCAGACGGTCTGTCACAAATCTCACTGCAAAAAACGCAATCACAAGAACGATGATGATCGCCAGCCCCAGCAAGATGTATCTCAGATTATCTGAAAGCCATTCTCTAAAGTCATCCACTGTACATACCTCCATTCGGTGTTGTTTCTCAGAAATGCCGGCTTCACTCTCTGCCGCCGACAAACTCCTGTACCTCAGGTTCTCTCCTATGCTCGCGGAAATCAGATATCTCCATGCAAGCATGGCTCATTGTTCGCGGAAATAAATTTACATATACAAAAAAGCACACCCGGAGGGATTCGAACCCCCGACACGCGGTACCGGAAACCGCTGCTCTATCCCCTGAGCTACGAGTGCGCGTACAGCTATGCAAGTTCTTTCCCTGCATACATTGTTGATCTGCCCGGATCTTTTCTCTTCCGGCTCAACAACGATGCTATCATACCACACCTTTTGGAAAATGTCAAATTTTTATGTGAAATTTCTTCGATTTTATTCAAAACAGCCGGAAAGTCCGCTATTTCAGCAGATAGAAAGACTGTGCTTCTTCCTGTCGTAATGATAAACGCTCTCCGAGAGAATCTCCTCCGGCTCCACCTGGGTATGATTGACCTCATGAACCATGATGCGGAGCTCTTTCTCGCTGCCTGCCACATGATCCGGAACAAGAATCACCTCATGGACACTGCTGGGCAGCACATAGAAATCGTCTTCCAACCTGACTCCGGCATCACTTAAAACCCGGTCATACAGAAGGCCTGCCGCCCCGAAAACCCGCTTCTGATTGGAGAGCACATACATAGGGATTTCTTTTAAAAGCTTTTTCTCCTCCGGTTCCACCATATCCTCGATGAGCTCTTCCATACTTTTCAGCTCGAAGGGTCTTAAACGAAAGGTATTTTCCCTCGCATATTCATAGAGAAGTTCCTTGGAAACTCTCCAGAGCTTCCGGTGTTCCTCCCGGACCAGAATACTGCCGTTTCCAAATTCTTCATTCTCCACCGCGCAGACGAATACGACGGCAAGATCCAGGCAGGGGATATTCGGTACCTCGTTAAGAAGTTCCTTATTCAGTTCCCAATTGATAAGTTTGCAGAAAATCCTCTCTTTCATCTTCTCAAAATCAAGGAAGTATTCCAGTGAAAAAGGAATCCCCCTGCATCTTTTCTCATAGACTTCACAAATTCTGGAAGCGATCTCTCTGAGGCTCATGCCGTTCTTGTACTCCCGGTAAAATTCTTCCAGATAGATTGTGGGCGAGACATTGCAGCCCTTTTCGAGAATACAGATGCCGTCCAGTATGATCCCGTTGTTTTTCGTGATCTGGCGCAGTTCCACCCGCACCTCCGTACCCAGAAGCTTCTCCACTTCCTGCTTTACCTCGTTTCCAAATACGTTATAATTCAAAGAATCATCCTTTCTTCTGCCGCAGAATACGGCCAGTGATACCTTATTGACAGCTGCTGTTGGAACGTGTGTGCGAATGCACCGATAAAAAGAATCCATTCAGAAATGATGAGATAAAGATAGCACAGTTTTTTCTCATTTGCAAGATTTCAGACTGCCAAAAAATTTTTTTTGATTCACAGGAAAGGGACTATTTTTTCGGCAGAAACATACAAAAAAGCAGAAGAACCGTTCATCATTCTTCTGCTCTTTCGTGCGCTATTTCGTCATTTTTTACAGGTACTGCAAAGATCCGCTGTTACATCCACTTAATGGAATAATATCCGCTGTTGCTGCTCTTTCCATTGGAACGGTAAACTTTAATATAATACGTTCCGGCCGGAAGATTATTTCTCGTCTGAATCAGCTTTGTATTGTTCCAGCAGGACTGATAACTGCCGAATAATGTTACCTTTTTGCTGGCCGGAATGATCTCAAAAGCTACATAGCCGCTGCTTTTTCCGGAGAGTTTCAGTTTCAGCTTCTGAGCCTTGGGAAGTCTTACTTTATACCATTCTTCCTTCGCTCCGTTTTCACCGGCAATCAAGAGACCATAACGGGTTTTGTTTCTGGTCAGCAGAGAAGCCCTTGCCTTGCTAGAGCCACACACCTCTTTTACAGCTACAAACGTGCTTTTCAGATAAATCTTTGCGTCGTAAGAGCCTTTCACTCGAAGATAGTAGACTCCTTTTTTCACCCCATAATAATTTTTCCAATTATTTGACTTGTAAAGGTAAGTATTGTACTCTTCCTCCAGTGGCTGCTTTCTGGAATTGCAGAGCTGAACATTCAGTCCGTTTTTCTCTCCCGCACTTGAATAGGAATACTGCTTATATCCATATACAGCCAGATATCCTGTCTGGTTTACAGAAAGTTTGTAGTAAACCACATCATCATAATCTTTTACCGAAACACCGGTGAGCCTGTTGTTTTTCAGCGTTACCACTTTCGTCGCTGCCATGGAGCTCATGCCGAACACCATGGTAAACAGCATCATCAGTACAGCAAGATAAAGTCCTTTTCTCTTTTTCATAGATCTTCCGCTCCTTTACATTTTTCTCTTTTGCTTCCTGCAGCACCCTGTTGATAAGTCTATTATAAGTGCTGTTTCTGTCCCCGTCAAGTCTTTTTCGTAAACGATTAAGGGATTTTAAAATCTCTTGAAAAATTCTTTCGTAAAGGTCTGTTTTTGCCCGGTTTTACGGGGGATGAAAGAGTTCTGAATACAGAAAAACAGCCCGGGCAAAAAGCCCAGGCTGTGATTTTTCCTATGAGATCAATCAGACACGGGAGAGATACTCACCGGTTCTGGTATCGATCTTGATCTTGTCGCCGATCTCAACGAACAGCGGAACGTTTACGGTAGCGCCAGTCTCAACAGTTGCCGGTTTGGAAGCGCCCTGTGCGGTATCGCCCTTGAAGCCCGGCTCGGTCTCAGTTACCTCAAGCTCTACGAAGAGAGGCGGCTCTACTGCGAAAACCTCGCCCTTGGTGGAGCAGATCTTAACCATCTCGTTCTCTTTTACAAATTTCAGAGAATCGCCAATAGCATCAGCGTTCAGAGCGATCTGATCGTAGTTCTCTACGTTCATGAAATGATACAGATCACCATCGCTGTACAGATACTGCATATCGACACGGTCGATACGAGCGGTCGGGAATTTCTCAGTCGGACGGAAGGTTTTCTCAACCACACCGCCGTTGATAATATTTTTTAATTTTGTGCGGACAAATGCGGCACCTTTTCCCGGTTTTACATGCTGGAACTCAATGATCTGAAAGATCTGGCCCTCAATCTCCAGTGTAACACCGTTTCTAAAATCTCCTGCTGAAATCATCTGATTTTTTCCTCCTTACAAAATCCGTTCGTAACTGTCCAGTGCCTCGCGGAACAGCGGCTGCTGAATAGTTACATCCGTTCTTTCTTCTTGCTTGTAACTCAATCTACCCTATTTTATACTATGTTATTCTCTTTTTCAACTATTTTTTATCATTTTCGAAAAAAACACGCCTATCTTTTCTCTTTCTGATAAAAATAAAGCACGATTTTCTCCAGATAACGCTTGAGAACAATCTGAATCTCCTCCTTGGGATGAAGGGGTTTTACGAGAATCGTACGCATGCCGCAGCGCTTGGCCCCATAGACATCCGTGAAAATCTGATCCCCCACAAAAATACAGGAATCCAGGTCCACATGCATGAGTTTCATGGCTTTGAGGTAATTCTTTCTGGAGGGCTTATGGGCATCCTCCACAAATTTTGCCTGAACCGCATCCGCAAAGGGCTTTACCCTGGGAAGCTGGTTGTTGGAGATCAGGCAGTAATCCAGTCCGATGGAGCGAAGGCGCGCAAAAAGCCGGATCGCCCGCTCATCCGCCGGGGCTCCATGGGGCACCAGGGTATTGTCGATATCAAAGATCACACCCCGGATTCCTTCCTTATATAATTTTTCAAAATCGATGACATAGGTGGAATCCATATATGCATCGGGGAAAAAACATTCAAACATTCCTTGTCTCTGCCTCGTAAGTTTTTATTTCTGCCGGTAATGCTTCAGGAAATGCTCCAGCTTTTCCATGGCCTCCTCAAGCTCTCCCACCCGCGGAAGGTAAACCACGCGGAAATGGTCCGGCTCCGGCCAGTTGAAGCCGCCGCCATGAACCAGAAGAACTTTTTCCTGTCTGAGGAAGTCCAGTACAAACTGCTCGTCGTTGTGAATGTTGTACATGGACGTATCGATCTTCGGGAAAATATAAAAAGCTGCTTTCGGCTTCACCGCGGAAATACCCGGAATGCGGTTCAGCGCTTTATAAATAAATTCCCTCTGTTCGTAAATTCTTCCGCCGGGAAGCAGAAGCTCGTCGGAACTCTGATAGCCTCCGAGGGCTGTCTGGACGATGGACTGGGCCGGCACATTGGAACAGAGCCGCATGGAAGCCAGCATATTCAGTCCCTCAATATAGCCCTTCGCACAGGATTTATCACCGCTCAGACACATCCATCCCACCCGGAAACCGGCTATGCGGTGGGATTTGGAAAGGCCGTTCAGGGTCACGCAGAAAAGGTCCGGAGCCAGGGAAGCGATGGAAATATGCTCCTCTCCGTCCATAACGAGGCGGTCGTAGATCTCATCGGCAAAAATGATCAGCTGATGTTCTCTCGCAATATCCACGATCTCCTGTAAAACCTCCCGCGGATAAAGAGCGCCCGTCGGGTTGTTGGGGTTGATGATGACGATTCCCTTGGTCCGGTCTGTGATCTTGCTTCGGATATCATCCATGTCGGGATACCAGTTGGCCGCCTCATCGCACATATAATGGACCGGATGGCCTCCGGCCAGGTTGGCCGCCGCCGTCCACAGAGGATAATCCGGCGACGGCATCAGGATCTCATCGCCGTTATTGAGAAGGCCCTGCATAGACATCGTGATCAGCTCGCTGACGCCGTTTCCCGTGTAAATGTCACCGATCTCCACATTGGGAATTTTTTTCAGCTGGCAGTACTGCATGATGGCCTTCCGGGCCGGAAAGAGGCCTTTGGAATCAGAATAGCCCTCGGTCTCCGGCAGATTTCTCATCATATCCCGGATCACTTCCTCCGGCGCGGTAAAGCCGAAGGGCGCCGGATTTCCGATGTTCAGTTTCAAAATATGAACGCCGTCCGCAATCATCCGGTCTGCCTCTTCCACGACAGGTCCCCGGACGTCATAGCAGACGTTGTCCAGCTTTGTCGATTTTTCAAAAGTTCGCATATTTATCATCTCCTTATGCAAAGTCAAAAATAGATAACTGGTTAGATTCCGGCAGATCTCCAAGCAGTCCCATTTCCGCCAGATGTTCCACAGTCTTGGCATTAACCGCCGTTCTCTGGCGGATGTCATCCCGGGAGAGGAATTTGCCGTGTTTGGCAGCCTCAGCCAGGGTCTCCGCAGCGTTTCCGCCCATGCCCTCGATGGTATTAAGAGCCGGCATCAGCTTGCCGTCGATGATCCGGAACCGTGAGGAATCCGCCTGATAAATATCCACCTGATGGAAATCGAAGCCTCTGGCGTACATCTCCCGGACTACCTTCATATCCTTATATTCATCCTGTTCCTTATTGGAAAGCTGATCCATATTCTTCTCGTACTGGGACATGTAAAACAGCAGTTTTTCCTGACCCTGGCACATAAGCTCATAGCTGAAAGCGGAGGCACGGATGGAAAAATAAGCCGCGTAATAGGCCAGCGGGTAAAACACCTTACAGTAGGCGATACGGTAAGCCATCATAACGTAGGCCGCCGCATGGGCCTTCGGGAACATGTATTTGATCTTTTTGCAGGACCAGATATACCAGTCGGGAACGTCATGTTTCTTCATCTCTGTCTCCCACTCCGGCTTCAGACCCTTACCTTTTCGCACACTCTCCATGATCGTAAAGGCCTGCTCACTCTCCAGGCCCTGCTGGATCAGATAACTCATGATATCGTCTCGCGTACAGATGGCCGTGGAAATCGTCGCCTTTCCTTCCTGGATCAGCGTCTGCGCATTGCCCAGCCATACGTCCGTACCGTGGGACAGACCGGCAATCCGGACCAGATCCGAAAAGCTCTGAGGTTTCGTGTCCACAAGCATCTGCATGGCAAACTCCGTACCGAACTCCGGAATACCCAAAGCACCTAAGGGGCAGCCGCCGATCTGATCCGGCGTGATTCCCAGGGCATGGGTGTCCTGGAAAAGGGACATGACCTCCTTATCATCCAGAGGAATCGTCTTTGCATCCAGGCCCGTCAAGTCCTCCAGCATACGGATCATCGTCGGATCATCGTGTCCGAGAATATCCAGTTTCAGAAGGTTGTGGTCGATGGAGTGATAATCAAAGTGGGTCGTGATAATATCCGTCTTCATATCATTGGCCGGATGCTGCACCGGCGTGAAGGAATGGATCTCCTCGCCCAGGGGCAGAACGATGATTCCGCCGGGGTGCTGGCCCGTGGAACGGCGCACACCCACGCAGCCCTGGGACAGGCGGCCGATCTCGCAGTTTCGCTTCTGCTCGCCTTTGTCCTCAAAATAATGCTTCACATAACCGAAAGCCGTCTTCTCGGCCACCGTTGCAATCGTCCCCGCCCGGAAAGTCTGGCCTTTACCGAAAATAACCTCCGTATAGCGGTGGGCGTTTCCCTGATAGTCTCCCGAGAAGTTCAGGTCGATATCCGGCTCCTTATTTCCTTTAAATCCCAGGAAGGTTTCAAAGGGGATATCAAAGCCGGCCTTTCGTAGATCCGCTCCGCAGACCGGGCAGACCTTATCCGGCATGTCACAGCCGGACCGACCCGCATAGGCCTTCACATCATCGGAATCAAAATCATAATAATGACATTCCTCACAGTAATAATGAGGACTTAAAGGATTTACCTCGGTGATTCCCGCCATCGTGGCGACAAAGGAGGAACCGACAGAACCTCGTGAACCCACCAGATAGCCGTCGTCGTTGGACTTCCACACCAATTTCTGGGCGATGATATACATCACGGCGAAACCGTTGGAAATAATGGAGTTCAGCTCTCGCTCCAAACGCTCGGTAACGATCTTCGGAAGCTCCGGCCCGTACATCGCATGGGCACTGTTATAGCAGATCTCACGGAGCGTCTTGTCAGAATCGGGAATGACAGGCGGACATTTATCCGGCCGCACCGGAGCGATCCGCTCCACCATATCGGCGATCTTCTGCGTGTTTGTGATAACCACCTCTTCCGCTTTCTCGCTGCCCAGGTACCAGAACTCCGCCAGCATTTCCTCCGTCGTCCGAAGATAAAGCGGAGCCTGATTGTCCGCATCGGAAAAGCCGCGGCTGGCCATGATGATCCGCCGGTAAACTTCATCCTCCGGATTCAGGAAATGAACGTCGCAGGTAGCGACCACCGGCTTCTGGAACTGCTCGCCCAGGCGGACGATCCGCTTGTTGATCTCAATGAGGTCCTTTTCATCCCGCACGCCCAGCTTCTCGTTTCCAATCATGAAGCGGTTGTTCCCCAGAGGCTGAATTTCCAGATAATCGTAAAAATTCACCAGTCGGATGATCTCTTTCTCCGGTCGTTTTTCCCGGACTGCCTCATAAAGCTCTCCGGCCTCGCAGGCGGAACCGATGAGTAAGCCTTCCCGGTGTTTGAGATACTCGCTCTTCGGGATGCAGGGACGGCTGGATTTTCCAACGCTGAAATATTTCAGATGTGACATCGATACCAGCCGGTAAAGATTCGTCCGGCCCGTATCGTTCAGCGCCAGAATGATGGCATGGTGGGAACGAAGCCGTTTGATCTGATCCACAGAGGGCTTACAAAGACGGTTCACTCCGTTCAGATCTTCTGTCCCCTGCCCCTTCAGCATATCGAGGAATTTCACAAAAATCTCCGCCGTACAGCCCGCGTCATCCACAGCCCGGTGGTGATTTTCCAGAGACACGTTCAGGGCTTTCGCCACGGTATCCAACTTGGCATTGTGAAGGTGCGGCAGAAGGAAACGGGCCAGCTCCACGGTATCCACACTGGTAAATTCCCGGGCAAGGCCCTGTCTTCTGCAATTCTCCTCGATAAAGCTCATATCAAAGGAAGCATTGTGAGCCACCATCACCGCTCCCTCGCAGAATTTCAAAAATTCCGGCAGAATTTTCTCGATGGTGGGGGCATCCAGCACCATATTGTCGCTGATGCTCGTCAGCTCCTCGATCCGGAATGGGATGGGCACCTCCGGATTGACAAACGTGCTGAATTTCTCGGTAATCTCGCCGTTTTCCACCTTCACGGCTCCAATCTCGATGATCTTGTTTTCCACCGGACTGAAGCCCGTCGTCTCTAGGTCAAAGACCACATAGGTGCTGTCCAGGCTCTGGCCCTGGGGATTTTCCACGGGTTTTCTAAGGTCATCCAGAAGATAGGCCTCCACGCCGTAAATGATCTTAAAGGGGCTCACAATCTTTTTCAGCTCGTCCTTGCTCACATCGGGATGATCTTTCTGGTACTGCTTCCGGTAAGCGTCGTCGATACTGTCCAGTGTGTGGTTGGCCGACGGGAAAGACTGAACCACGCCATGATCCGTAATGGCGATGGCCGGCTGGCCCCATGCATAAGCCTGTTTCACGATATCTTCCACATCGGAGACACCGTCCATATCGCTCATTTTCGTATGGCAGTGCAGCTCCACCCGCTTCTCCGGGCTGTTGTCCATGCGGACGGGCCGGAAATCGGAAATCTTCTTCATTCCCACGATGGAACCGATGGTCAGCTGGCTGTCAAACTTGTCGATCGTCGTGATACCTTTGATCTTGTAAAATTTGCCCTTCTGGATTCCTTCCAGAATCTCCGGCACCTGTGCGGTCCGGGCAAACATTTTCATCATGATCGTGTCTGTAAAGTCCGTCACCTCAAAGATCAGAATCGTCTTCTCATTCCGGATATCCCTGGTTTCCAGATTGATGAGCTGGCCATGGATGACCACCTCTCCCATCTCGCCCTGGATCTGGTCGATGGGGATGGCTTCCTCCTCGATATCTCTTCCGTAGACCACATCCGGATTGTCAGAACGACGCACCGGACGATTGAAGTCTCCGCCGCCAAAACGGCCTTTGCCCTTGAAACCGCCCTTGCTGAAGCCACCTTCCTTGGGAGCCTCCTTCTGAGCAGCTTCTTTCGGAGCGCGGGGTTCTGCTGTCACGGTTTTCTCCGGTTTCGGCTCGGAAAAGCTCTGCTCTTCTCCGCCTGCGGCTCTCGGCAGACGGCTTAAGATCGCCTCCACCTCCTGCTGGATCTTCAGCTCGCCGTTTCTTCTGGCCTTGCTCTCCACGGCTTCCTTATAATCCACATGAATCTTCAGAGACATGCCGCAGCGCTCGGTAAAAATTTTCTCCAGGACACGGATCAGCTCGTCGCCTTTTCCCTCAGAGATCACAGTCTCCTCCAGGGTCAGGTGCAGAGTATCCTCATTCTCAAAGATACAGTCCGCTTTCCGGAACAGGTTAAACTCGAAAATGCTGTATTCCTTCAGTTCCAGAAGAATGCTGTCCTTATAGACATCCATGAGCTTTTCCGGCGTATACTGGCGGGATAGGGAAAATTTTTCAATGATCTTCACCGTCATCTGCACACCGGCAAAAAGCTGGTCCCGGATCGCCTTTTCCACCTGATAAATGTATTTCTTCTGGATCAGTTTTTCACTGAAAAGATAGACTTTCAGAAAATCTCTGGCTTTCGTCAGGGCCACTCGCGTGACTTTTGTAACCGCGAAGAGATTTTTCAGTTCCGTATTCAGCTCCAGTGTCGGGAACACGTCAAAAAAAGGTTTTTCCATTCTTTCCCTCACTTCTCATCATTCCAGCGGAGAAGCTCCTCCCGGAGCACGGACAGAAGTTCTGCCTCCGGCACCTTGCGGACAACCTCTCCTTTTTTGATCAGAAGACCTTCGCCCACACCGCCGGCAATTCCGATATCTGCTTCCTTTGCCTCACCGGGGCCGTTTACCACGCAGCCCATGACAGCCACCTTGATATCCAGCGGAATATCCTCCACCATATTTTCCACCTGGTTGGCCAGACCGATGAGATCGATGCGGGTACGGCCGCAGGTGGGACATGAAACCACCTCAATACCGCCTTTTCGAAGGCCCAGGGTACGGAGAATGATCTTAGCGGATTTGACCTCTTCCAGCGGATCTCCGGTGAGAGAGACACGGATTGTATCGCCGATACCCTGAGATAGAATCATGCCAAGGCCAATGGCGGATTTGATATTACCGGAAAGAAGGGTGCCTGCCTCGGTGATACCCACATGGAGGGGATAGGAGGTCTTCGACGCAATGAGTTCATGGGCTTTCGCGCACATGAGCACGTCGGAGGATTTGATGCTGATGACCAGATTGTCGTAGCCTTCCTCCTCAATCATATGAACTTTATCCAGAGCACTCTCCACAATACCCTCTGCGGTGACGCCATGGTATTTCTCCACTAGGTCTTTTTCCAGAGAACCGCTGTTGACGCCCACGCGGATCGGAATATTCCGCTCCTTCGCGGTCTGAACGACAGCGTTTAACCGCTCTCTGTTTCCGATGTTTCCGGGGTTGATACGGATCTTATCCGCGCCGTTTTCCATGGCTGCAATGGCCAGACGGTAGTCAAAATGGATATCTGCTACCAGGGGAATCGTGATTTCTTTCTTGATCTCGTGGATGGCTGCTGCCGCTTCTTTGGTAGGAACAGCACAGCGAATGATGTCACAGCCTGCCGCTGTCAGTTTCTGGATCTGGGCGACGGTGGCCGCCACATCCTCGGTCTTTGTATTGGTCATGGACTGGATCAGGATGGGATTGCCCCCGCCGATCACACGGTCTCCGATATGGATCACTTTTGTATGGTCACGATACATTTGATTCATCCTTTCTAATAAAAAGTGGATTGTTCCGCGATTTGCGCTCTCACAATCCCCACCAGTATTCGCAATCTGGCCTTTCGGCCTACTTGCTCATACTGGTTTGCCCGTCCAATGTCTGTAAATCTGTGCAAGCAAGCTTGCCCAGCTCCACAGCCGCTGTCCGGGCTTTTTATCTATATTTTAATCGTTCTTCCCCCGGATTGCAACAAAAACAGCCGGGCTTTTTGGGCCCGGCTGCGATTGGTTCTTTTTTCAGTTTTTTTACTCAGCCTGAAGAACTTTGGTATCTACCATGGAAACACGGATGGTCTCGCCCTCAACGGTAATATCCATCTCTTTTGCCAGCTCATCAACGGGAACCAGTTCCAGATCAGATTCTGCTCCTGCTTCTGTTGTAAAATGCATCACAGAGCTGTTCTCGCCTTCGGTCTCCTCATAAGTACCTGCCAGAGTCTCGCTGGTTCCGTCCGGTTTCTTCAGATTGATTGCCAGAGCATTGTTCTCGGTATCAAAAACGAAGGTCAGCTGATTGCCGTCTGTATCAGTTCCAGCATAGATCATATAATTCTGAACATTCTCATCAGCCAGAGCAGTCTGGTCTACATAGGTCAGTTTGACTTCGCTGCCGGTGGGCTCGTAAGTGAGAACGGTCTCTGTCTCGGAAACATCCTCATAACCGAACACATAATCCTGTCCGTCCTCCTCATCTGCGATAGTGAAGGAACCTTCGTCAAAGCTGATCGGACCGGTTACATAAGTGGTGTCTTCTCCCTGCGGTGTCAGAGAAACACAGCCTTTTGCATTCTCCGTGTTGATAGCGATGGTCCATACGATACCGTTATCGTCGGTTCCCTGCATCACCAGGATCGAGCTGGCAGCTTCGGTTTCCTCTTCTGCTACGGCTTCCGTTGCCGTTTCTTCCTCTGCATCATCCGCGAATGCACATACAGGGAATGCCATGGTTGCCGCCAGAATCAGTGCTAACAGTTTTTTCTTCATAATATTTTCTCCTTTGCGTTTTTTCTTCATTTTATCTGAATTTTCTAAAAAATCAAGAGGTCAGGGACGAACGCAAAATTTGTGGGATGAATGCAGGGACTTTTTCTGGAAAACTGTTTCTGTTTTTAGTATAATAAAAAAGAAAAAACGACTTAACACGAGGTGATCCATTTGAAAATTGCTATTGTAGATGATGACGCACAGGATACCAACCGGCTGGCCGCCTTTCTGGCTGAATGGTCCGAAGAACATCACCTGGACTTTTCTGTCACTGTTTTTCATAAAAGCTCGGATTTTTTAAAGGCTTTCGAGACAGCCCGCTATAGCCTGGTCTTCATGGATATTTACATGGGACCGCCCAGCGGCATCGAGACAGCCATGAAGCTCCGGGAAAAAGACAGCCACGCGCTTCTTATTTTTCTTACCAGCAGTCCGGAACATATGTCCGACGCCTTTCGCTGCCACGCCTTCGACTATCTGGTCAAACCTTTCGATCTGGAGCAGATGAAAAAGACGATCCTGGACGCCCTGGCTTTCCTTCCAGAAAAAGAACAGTACCTGAATCTCTCTGTACGAAAACAGAACGTCCCCATTTTTTACTCCGATATCCGCTATGTTCTGGCCAGCTCCAACTACTGCATGGTCTATACAAAGGAAGAATACCGCTGCCGTACGTCCTTTTCCCAGCTTCAGAAACTCCTGGAAAATGACAGCCGTTTTCTGGTCGTCAACCGCGGCGTCCTGGTAAATCTGGACTATGTGGAGTCCATGGACGGGCTGACCTGTCTTATGAAAGATAAACGTACCTTTCCTCTCAATACCCGCAAACATGGGCAGCTGGAACAGGCCCTCATCGAGCATCGTTTCCGCCGCCGAAAAGAAGAACTCCGAAGGAGGACCCGAATATGAACTGGCATTATATCCTTTTCTCCGCTGCCGAGTACAGTGTCATCCTTCCTGCTGCCCTCTTCTGCCTGATTCCGGTACAGGAACATCTTCGCACCCACCTCTCCCCGACTCTTTTTCTCGGGGCCGTTTCCGGTGGCATTGTCCTTGTCTGCCTTCTTCTTGGCACCTGGCAAAGCTTTCATCCTCAGCTGGAGTCCCACTATACTTCCATGCTCCCGGTCTTTGCAGTGGCCCTGCTTCTCTATTTCTGGTTTGTTCAGGTAGATAATATGAAGCTTTTTTATCTTTTTACCTGTGCGATAGCTCTCTTCTCCTTTTCAGGAATGGCCAATTACATAACAGAGGCTATGCTGAAACCCAATGATGATTATCTGGCTCCCTCCAGCCTCGGGCTCCCCGTCCAGTGGCTCTGTATTCTTCTGGGAATGACACTTTTTCTCTTTCTCTTTTCCAAACGTCTCACCTGGATCATCGACCATTTCCATGAACGATCCGTCTGGCGGACGGCCTGGCTTTTTCCCACAATCATTGCTGCCTGCAACATTTATATGGTACCGAAAGAATACTCCACCATGCATGTGGGCCGGATTTTTCAGATTTCCCTTTTTATTGAAGGAACCCTGCTGATCCTTTTCTTCCTGTTCCAGTCCCTTTTCCTGAAAACTGCCCACGCGGTTACGGAGCGGGCTGAGATGGAGCAGAAAAACCAGATGCTGGAGATGCAGGCCAGCCAGTATGTCAGCCTTCAGTCCTATGTTACCCAAACCAGCCGTCTGCGTCACGACTTCCGTCACACGGTCCGGACCATCACGGCCCTGGCGGAGCAGAAGGAATATGAGCGTCTCCTCCAATATCTGGCCGACTACAATCAGCAGATGAGCGACTCGGAAGCCGCCCGCTTCTGCTACTGTTCTCACCTTGCGGCCAACGCGGTTCTGGCCTATTACGGCGATATCGCAGCCAGGCAGCAGATCCCTTTCCATTGTGAAGCGGATCTGCCCGCTTCCCTGACAGTCTCCGACGTGGATCTCTGCGTAATCCTGGGGAATCTCATGGAAAATGCCATCCAGGGTTCTCTTACGATCCCCGCCGCCGAACGCTACATCCACCTTTCCATGGATACAGAAGATCCCGGAGAGCTCTACATTCTTCTCACAAACCGGTTCGACGGTTTCATCCAGGAGAGGGACGGCCGGATTCTCTCCTCCCGGGAAAAGGGTCACGGTATCGGCCTTTCCTCAATCCGGGCTACCGCAGAAAAATATCACGGTCTGGCCCGCTTTGAATATCACGAGCAGGAATTTTCCGCTAGCATCATGCTGAAACTCGCCCCGCCTGCCGCTGATCCGGCGAAACTTTAACTTGACACTGTATCAAAGCAGGCGTAAACTTAAAACAATCGTTCGTAACTGTTCAGTACCTTCGCAGTTACGAGCAAAAATCCAATAAAAATCGCCTTCGGCGATGGGATTTTTGCGTGAAGCTCTCGGGATTTTGGCATATTCATGCCAAAACGCCTCGCGGAATAGTGGATACTGAATAGTTATAATCATTCTTATATACATACGAGGAGGAATCTGCAATGGAAAAGAAAAACATTGACTGGGCAAACTTAGGTTTCGGTTATCATGAGACCGATAAACGGTTTGTCGCAAACTATAAAAACGGAAACTGGGATGAGGGTACTCTTACCTCCGATGACAAAGTAGTCATCAGCGAGTGTGCCGGCGTTCTTCAGTATGCACAGACCTGCTTCGAGGGTATGAAAGCATACACCACAGAGGATGGCCACATCGTAATCTTCCGCCCGGATCTGAACGGTGCGCGTATGGAGGATTCCTGCCGCCGTCTGGAGATGCCCGTATTCCCGAAAGAGCGTTTTGTTGACGCAGTCGTACAGACCGTCAAGGCAAATGCCGCTTATGTTCCGCCCTTCGGCTCCGGAGCAACCTTATACATCCGTCCGTATATGTTCGGAAGCAGCGCTGTCATCGGTGTAAAACCCGCTGAGGAATATCAGTTCCGCGTATTCACCACCCCGGTTGGCCCGTACTTCAAAGGCGGTGCAAAACCCATCACCATCCGCGTTTCCGATTATGACCGTGCAGCACCTCACGGAACCGGTCACATCAAGGCAGGCCTGAACTATGCTATGAGCCTTTATCCCATCATGGAGGCACATCGCCAGGGCTTCGATGAGAACATGTACCTGGATGCTGCTACCAGAACCAAGGTCGAGGAGACCGGCGGAGCAAACTTCATCTTCGTCACCAAAGACGGCAAAGTCGTTACTCCGAAGTCTGACAGCATTCTTCCTTCCATTACCCGTCGTTCTCTTGTCGCTGTAGCGAAAGATTATCTCGGACTTGAGGTTGAGGAAAGAGAAGTATGCTTCGACGAAGTCAAAGATTTCGCAGAGTGCGGTCTCTGCGGTACCGCAGCCGTTATCTCTCCGGTTGGAAAGATCAACGACCACGGCAAAGAGATCTGCTTCCCCAGCGGAATGGAGAAAATGGGACCTGTTACCCAGAAACTTTACGAAACACTCACCGGCATCCAGATGGGCCGCATTCAGGCTCCGGAAGGCTGGATCAAAGTTGTAGAGTAAAAAACCGCATAGAAAAACGGCAGTCACATCAACGTGGCTGCCATTTTTTATACCTTTTTATGACTTTTTTCTCTCATAGCGGACGAAGGTATATTCCAGATCAAAATAGGTCTGTTCGTCACTCTCTGCCGTGATCTTCCACTCCGGTTTCTGATCCAGATCCGGGAAATAAGTATCTGCCTCATAGGCCTGGTCGATTCTGGTCACATGAACCACATCGCAATAGGGAAGAAGCTGCTCGTAAATGCTCTGGCCTCCCATGACGAAAGCCTCGTCTTTTTCCTCTCCCAGCTCCTCAAAAAGCTCCTTCAGGCTGTGTACCACAGTCACCCCTTTCGGATGAAACTCCGGGTTCGTCGTCAGAACGATGTTTTTCCGAAGATCCAGGGGCAGGCCTCCCGGAAGACTCTCGAACGTCTTCCTTCCCATGACCACGGGATGGCCGAGGGTCATATTGCGGAAAGTTTTCTGATCCGCCGGAATCACTACCAGAAGAGAATTGTCTTTTCCGATCGCCCAGTTTTTATCTGCTGCAACAATCATATTCATATGTTTTCACCTCTTTGAGGCAGTATACACGGTTTCTCACGGATTTTCAATGAGATTTTTTATCGACTTTCCTTTTTCCAGCACAACGGGAACACACTGGCTCTCCACACCGGTGGTCTTCGGCTTCTCGATGAGAGCCACCAGTTTCCTCACAGTCCTTTTTCCGATCTGCTCCGTATCCTGACGGACCGTGGTGAGCCTGGGCTTCACGACCTCGCTCATGGGAATCCCGTCATAACCTGCCACTGAAATATCATCCGGAATCGAAAGTCCCGCCTCCTCGATGGCTCCCATACCGCCGATGCAGGCGTAATCATCGGTGTAAATGATACAGGTCGGCGGATTTTTCAACCGGAGAAGCTTCTTTGTGGCCTTGGCAGCCGCTACAGGATCTGTATACTCGCCCTGCACAACGCAATCCTCCTCCACCGGAATGCCGTGCCGCTCCATACTCCGGTAAAAATTGACCATACGCTCTTTCGTAACGGCGGAATCTCTTCCATGAATATAGGCAATTTTCCGATGTCCCATGGAAATAATATACTCCATCAGCTCCGTGATCCCTTCTGCATTATCCGATACCACAGAAGCCGCATTGCTGAAAATGTGGTCGATCGTCACCACCGGCAGACCGCTGCTGATAAGCTCAATCACCTCCGGTTTGCTGAAATCCACGCAGGCCACCACCACACCGTCCACACCACGGTAACGGCAATGCTCCACATAAGACATGTTTTCCTTTCCCAGTCTCTGGCCGATGAAAGTGATATCATATCCCAGAGCCTCCGCTTCGGATTTCAGGCTCTCCAGTACTCTCGAGAAAAAAGGATGGGTCAGGGCACTGTTTTTATCATCCACACAGAGGACGCCGATGTTATAGCTCCGGTGTGTCTTCAGCGCTCTGGCTGCCAGATTCGGAAAATATCCCATCTCCTTTGCCTTCTCCTTCACCAGCTGTTTCGTCTCCTCACTGATGTCCGGAAGATCATTCAAAGCTTTGCTTACCGTTGCGGTCGATACCCCAAGTTCTCTGGCTATATCCTTTAAAGATGCCATTTCATCACCTGCCTTCTTTCTTAAACGTTTTCGTATATATCTTATCGCGTTTTCCATTTTTGTGCAAGTTCTGATTTATACACAAAATCCATTGTCTATTTTTGTGAATTTTTCCGTTTTTTTCTTTGTCTGCTTGCATATTTTCCCCAAATCCACTATACTTGAAAATAAGATACCTTAATCGTTTTCGGAAACAGAAAGGAGATTAAAAACATGCAATTTGGACATTTTGACGATACAAATAAAGAATATGTCATCCAGACCCCGAAAACGCCCCTTCCCTGGATCAATTATCTGGGAATGGATGGCTTCTTTTCTTTGGTTTCCAATACTTCCGGAGGATACAGCTTTTATAAAGACGCCAAGCTGCTCCGCCTGACCCGTTACCGCTACAATTCCGTGCCGCTGGACAGCAACGGCCACTATTTCTATATCAAGGACGGCGATACCGTCTGGAACCCCGGTTGGCAGCCCACGAAAACCGAGCTGGACTCCTATGAGTGCCGCCACGGCCTGGGCTATACCCGTTTTTCCTCTGAGAAAAATGGTCTGAAAGCAGAGGATTTGGTCTTTGTTCCCGTAAAGGACAGCTGTGAGATCAGCCGTGTGACGCTGACCAATGATTCCGACCAGGAAAAACAGATTTCTCTTTTCTCCTATGTGGAATTCTGTCTCTGGAACGCCATGGACGATATGACCAACTACCAAAGAAACTTAAGCATCGGCGAGGTGGAAATCCACGGCTCCACCATTTACCATAAGACCGAGTACAGAGAGCGCCGTAATCACTATGCAATCTATCACGTCAATGCTCCGGTGGACGGTTTTGATACGGACCGCGATTCCTTCTTAGGCATCTACAACGGCGCTGACAAACCGGATGTTGTCCTGGCCGGCGAATCCAAAAATTCCGTAGCCAGCGGCTGGTATCCCATCGGTTCCCATCACCTGAAAGTCACCCTGAAACCCGGCGAGAGCAAGACTTACATCTTCCTTCTCGGCTATGTGGAGAATCCCAAGGATGACAAATGGGAGTCTCTGGGCGTTGTAAGAAAAGCTCCGGCCCTTGCCATGATCGACCGCTACGACACCACAGCAAAAGTGAACGCCGCTTTTGAGGAGCTGAAAAAATACTGGACCGAGCTTCTCGCCCGTTTCACCGTACATAGTCCGGACGAGAAACTCAACCGCATGGTCAATATCTGGAACCAGTACCAGTGCATGGTTACGTTCAACATGTCCCGTTCCGCTTCCTACTATGAATCCGGAATCGGCCGCGGCATGGGCTTCCGTGATTCCTGTCAGGACCTCTTAGGTTTCCTCCATCTGATCCCTGACAAAGCCAGAGAAAGAATCCTGGATATCGCAGCCACCCAGTTTCCGGACGGCAGCGCTTACCACCAGTATCAGCCTCTTACCAAAAAAGGAAATCTCGATATCGGAAGCGGCTTCAACGACGATCCCTTATGGCTCATCGCTGCAGCTTCCGCCTATGTAAGAGAGACCGGAGACACCTCTCTCCTCTCCGAAAATGTTCCCTTCGATAATAAAGAAGAACTGGCAGCTCCTCTGATGGAACATCTGAGACGTTCCTTCGATTATACGCTGGAGCATCTCGGACCTCACGGCCTGCCTCTCATCGGCCGCGCCGACTGGAACGACTGCCTGAACCTGAACTGCTTCTCCGACACACCGGGAGAATCCTTCCAGACCTGTGCCAACTATGAAAGCCACAAGGCAGAATCCGTCTTCATCGCAGGCATGTTTGTCAAATATGCGAAAGAATACGGCGATCTCTGCGAGCTTCTGGGCAACACAGCAGAGAAAGGCCGGGCCTACAAGGCTTCTGAAACCATGGAGCAGACTATCCTCACCGCAGGCTGGGACGGCGAATGGTTCCTTCGTGCCTATGACGCTTTTGGTGAAAAGATCGGTTCCAAAGAATGTGAGGAAGGCCAGATCTTCATCGAACCCCAGGGCTTCTGCGTACTGGCCGGCGTCGGCGTAAAAGAAGGCTATGCCGAGAAGGCCATGGCTTCCGTAAAAGAGCGCCTCGATACCAAATACGGCGTTGTCCTTCAGCAGCCGCCTTACGCCACCTATCACCTCAACCTTGGCGAAATCTCCTCCTATCCGCCCGGATACAAAGAGAATGCCGGTATCTTCTGCCACAACAACCCCTGGATCTCCATCGGCGAGACCGTCATCGGCCACGGCGACCGGGCCTTTGAAGTATACAAAAAGACCTGCCCGGCCTACATCGAAAACATCAGTGAGATTCACCGGACAGAGCCCTACGTTTACTCCCAGATGGTAGCCGGAAAGGATGCCAGGAACTTCGGCGAAGCCAAAAACAGCTGGCTCACCGGTACCGCCGCCTGGACCTTCGTAAATGTTTCCCAGCATATCCTGGGCATCTACCCCACGCTGAACGGCCTGTCCGTAGATCCCTGCCTTCCCTCTGACATGGAAGGCTTCACCGCCACCCGCCAGTACAGAGGCGCCACCTACGATATCAAAGTTACCAACGAGGACCACGCCCAGAAAGGTATCAAAGCTTTCCTCGTGGACGGAAAGCCCATCGAAGGCCATGTGATCCCCTACGATCCCGATAAGAAACACTACCAGGTCGAGATCATCATGTAAGCCAACATCCTCTCAATCGAATCCCCCGCCGGAGCTAACCATTCCGGCGGGGGATTTTTTATAGTTTACTCTCTATTAAAAATACCCCTCTCAGGAAAACAGTTCTTATCTTTTTCCTGAGAGAGGTATCATAATTTGGAGGAACTTATTTTTTTTATTCTGTTATCAGCCTTTGACTGCACCGGCAACCATGCCTTTGATGATCTGTTTGCTGAATACGAAGTAAAGGATGACAATGGGGGCCATGGTGATGAGCATGGCTGCCATCTGTTTCGGATAATCAGATGCGAACTGGCCTTTGAACTGGGTCAGAGCCAGAGGAACGGTCTGCAGGCCTACGTCCTTGATCAGAACCAGTGCGAAGGAGAACTCATTCCAGCAGCTGAATACCTGAATGATTGCTACGGTCACGAGGATCGGTTTGCAGATCGGGAAAATGATGTGCCACAGCGTATAGCTGAAGCTGCTTCCGTCGATGGCTGCTGCCTCTTCCAGAGAAACCGGAACGGTCTTCACATAGCCTTCTACCAGGAAAATTCCCATCGGGAGTCCGAAGGACACATAGGGGAACAGCAAGGTGAACCACTGGTTGGAAAGACCGCATTTTTTAAATACAACATAGATCGGAACCAGAAGGGAATGGATCGGAATCAGCATACCCATCAGGAACATTACATAGATCAGACGATTCAGTTTAAAGTGGATACGGGAAAGAATGTAGCCCACAATAAAGCTGAACGCAACGATCAGAACGATGGAAAGTACCGTTGTACGGACACTGTTCCACATGGAAGCACCCAGATGATAATCGGAGTTGCTTAAAATTCTGGTATAGTTGATGAGGGTCGGACTCTTGGGAAATCCGATGATATCCGCATTGAAGGCTCTCTTCTCTTTCAGGGAAGAATAGATCATCCACACAATGGGGAAGATACAGGAAAGGGAAAAGATCCAGAGGATCAGGTTCATGACAGTTCCAAGAACCCCGCGTCTTACTTTATGAGTACCGCTGTCCTTTTTCATAACGATCACGCCTCCTTCTCTCTGGTGATATATTTGATCAGTGCCTGAGAACCGCCGATAACCAGCAGGGACAGAACGAAAATTCCTACGGAAATACAGCTTCCGTATCCCATGTTGCTCTGGTTAAAGGAAATCTGGTATCCATACATGGCCATAACCATGGAGGAGGTTCCAGGACCGCCTTTTGTCATAACGAAGATATTATCAAAAGCTTTCATGTTACCTGCAATACAGAGGGTAATGCAGACAAGAACCGTATTTTTGATAAGTGGCAGTGTAATATAGAGTGCTTTCTGTACGCCGTTGGCGCCGTCGATCTCCGCACTCTCCAGGACATCCGTACCGATGGATGCGATAGCTGACTGGAGAATTACCATATAATATCCAATGTACTGCCAGATCAGAGGAATGGTAACAAGGAGCATAACCAGTTTGGAATTATTCAGCCATACCTGGCAGAGATCCGGTCTTCCGATGGCTTTTAAGAACCAGTTGAGAATACCGTATTTGTTGTGATAAATCATGTTCCAGATCAAACCGATACAAACAGCTGAAATGGTACTCGGGAAAAATCCGAAGGTACGGTGAACGCCTTTGCATTTCACCAGTTTGGAGTTGATCATCAAAACCAGAACAAAGGCAATACCGATCTGACCGATAATACAGGCGATGACAAGATAAATATTATGGCCAAAAGCCTGCCAGAATACACCATCCTGAAAAAGCTGTTTATAGTTGGCAATTCCAATGAAGGTCTTCTTGGGACCTCCCTTCCACTCGAAGAAACTGTATACCAGTGCAGTAACCAGCGGCACGAATACAGTAAAGATAAACAATACCACGGGAACCAGCAGGTATAAAATAACGGTCTTTTTGCTAGGCTTGATCGCATTTAACATTTAACATCCTCTCCTTCCTGCTGTAATCAGTTACCTATGTAAAAACCGTTCTGCCCACCGCCGCGGGCAGAACGGTTTTTCACAATTTCCTTATCGGATTATAAGTTTTTTATCAACCATTCTTGATTAATAGTTAGCCTCGTATGCTTCCTGAGCTGCCTGAGCTACTTCTTCCGGAGTCTTCTCGCCGTTCATCATGGACTGAAGGTCGGTGTTCAGAACATCCCATACAGCGTTGGTGATGTAAGAATCGTAGATCTCGCATTTCTCAGTATCAACATAGGAATAGTTGTAGAAGTCCTGAGTGATCTGATCGAATTTGGAAAGGTCAACATCGCCGACGTTGGTCAGTCCGCCCAAAGCATAGTTCTCAGCTACATAGCTTGCGAAAGCCGGTCCGGTAACTTCCTGTGCCAGATCGATGGCTGCTGCCAGTTTGTCCGGATCATCAGCAAGTTTTGCGTTGATGGCTACTGCATATCCAAGACCGATATTCTGAGAGGTCGGAGCCTCGGTTGCATCTGCCGGCTGCGGAAGAACTGCAAAGCCCATGTTGTTCCATTTATCAGTATCGTTCTCTTTCAGGGTTGCCCAGATATAAGACTCATCCCAGTTACCACCGATGAATGCTGCTGCCTCACCGGAGATGTAATACTCACGAGCATCCTCATTGGTGACTGCGTTGAAGTCCTCATTGAAGATCTGAGTATCCTGGAACAGATGCTGCATCTCGGTCAGAGCTGCTACAAATTTGTCATCTGTGAAAGCTGCGCCTTCTTTGTTGATCAGGCTTAAGAACCAGTCCGGTCCGGTGTATCTGTTACCCAGAGTGGAAAGGAAATCACTGTTTGCCTGCCATTTTCCGCCGTTACCAAATGCTACGGTGGTGATACCCTGGTCATTGAAGTACTCGGAAGCTTTCTCTACATCTTCCCAAGTGGACGGGAACTCATCGTATCCTGCTTCTTTCCACATTGCTTTATCGTAGATCACTACGGTACAGGTACCACCGGTCAGTACCGGGTAGCCATAAAGGGAATCGCCGTCTGTGAACGGTGTGAAGTAGTTCTGGATGTACTCATCATAATAAGGAGATGCTTTGATGTAATCGGTCAGATCAAGAAGCAGTCCCTGTTTTGCCCAGTCCTTGGTGTTCATGCCCTGGAGAAGGAACACATCGGGAAGGTCACCAGCTGCTGCCAGAGTGGCGATCTGAGTTTTGTACTCAGCGTTTGCCAGAACGTTCTGGGTCAGGGTGATGTCCGGATGAGCCTCATCCCATGCCTGAAGTACGGTACGGAATCCATCAGATCCGCCGTTTCCTTCGGACTCTTCGGAGGTGGAGTAATGCATGATCTCAAGCTCTCCTTTGTAAGCCAGATCATTGGCTGCCACATCGGTCGCTGCGAAGGATGCAAAGCTGGAACCCAGCATTGCGGTACCTGCCAGTAAAGCAACGATTCTCTTAGTTCTTGTTCTCATAGTAAATCCTCCTTTTTTGTTAGCGCCTCAGCGCATTTTCTTCTCAATCGTGAATTGTGTTTCTTCTGTCCGTCCTGCTGTCTCTTTTTCTGTCCATCCACTCTGTCGAAGTTCTTAATCGTTTTCGTACTTTTACTATAACTCATCTTTTCGAATTTTTCAACATAAATATTAAAGTTTGCCTTTTTTCACAAGTTTTTTTGTTCATATTGTGCACAATGCACAGTCTGTAACTCATTTCTTTTCTTAACATTTACGCTTTACTTGATTTATTTTTGCTTAATTTCATTATTTTTAATTTCTTTTTTCTTTTGTTTTCCTTGTTTTTACCTTTAATTCTCCTTTTTTCTGCTTAATCGTTTACGCGGTGTTGCCGGATTTCGTTGCGGTTTCTGTCGCTTTTTCCGTGATATTGTCTACTTTTGCATATAAAGAAAACAGGCAAGCGCTTTTTGGCACTTACCTGTCTCTTATCGTATTTTTCAGCTTAACAGTTTCGCAAGGCTTACATCTTCCGCAAAGCCCGAAGCGTTATAAAGGAATAAAAGATCTGTGTAATCGGAGGTTTCGAGATAATTTTTCAGGCTCTCATTGAAATAACGGATATCAATGAAATCCACCTCCGAGAAATCCTCAAAAGTAAAGGGAAGGAAGCAGTGGGCGTAGGAATCCTTGATGACCAGAAGCTTCCTGGCGCTATTGTTCTTTATGGAGGCCCGGATGACCGGCTGGTTTCCTCCGAAGAAAACACTGTATTTGTCTTTTCCCTCCAGATAGCTCCTGTCGTAAAGGTCGTCGCTGCTCTTCTGCCCGTTGTTGTAATCCAGCGTGTAGGCGGGCAGATCTTTTTTCATAAAACTCTGAATTGTGTCGGGAACCACATCCACTCCCACTTTCGACTCAATGGTTCCTTTGAAATCCGTGGTCAGAGTTTCCACGGTATAGTCACTTAACGGTGCCGGAGAAAAGCCTTTTGCCTCCGCCCAGGCCTGATAAGCATACCAGGCGCCCAGCGTCGTCCAGTGATGATCGGTCCGGTAATAGATATATTCATCTTTGTGCTCCGCCAGGACGGAGGATGCATCAAACCACATGGAAACCGGGACCGCCGCCTGGATTTTACTGAGATAAGCGCTCTCGCCGCTGTCGGGGGCATATTTTGGAAGCTTATCCTTCAGAATTTCCACGGCATTGGGCACAATCATGGCTGTGATCCGCCCGGTCTCAAAACGGTTTTCCTGGCTTTTCAGGAAAGCTGCCAGATACCCGATATTTTTTTCCGCCGTATCCGTGGTGAAACTTCCCTCATGACTCTCAATGAGATAATCGTCTTTGGCAAAATAGATATTTTTGATCTCGTCTTTTCCCATAGCCAGCTCCGCCTCTGTCTTGACACGGATCCAGCCGTCTCTTCCCGGGAACTGATCGCTGAGGTAAGTCTCGTAATCCGACTCAAACTCGCCGTTCAGCACGGAATCCACAGAAGCTTTCGGAAACTGCTGCAGCGCCCGGTTTTCCCGGTCGGAAAATTCCCGTTTCGGGACCAGGAAGGTCGCTGCCGTTCCGCCGAAGACCAGGGCGAGAAAGAGACCGGTGAGGACCTTATTCTGCCTGTCTTTCTTTTTTCTTTCCAGCGCCAGATATTCTTTTCTCCGGAGCCTTTTCTTTCTTTTCATAATATTCTCCTATCAGAAACGGAAATACAGGAAGGGATTGTAGGTGGCATCCACAAGGTAGGCCACGGACAGAAGCAGAATTCCGAGGTAAAAAATCATCCTCGCTCCTGTCATCACTCCTCCGTTTTCTCCAAAGCGTTTTTCCATTTTTTCTCCAAAAAACTTCGGCAGCCTGGTGGAGCCCAGAATCAGAATCACCAGCAGAATACCGTAATTTTTCAGAAGATAAAGGCTTTCCGTGTTGAAAAGTCCTGCCGAAAAGCCGCCGAACATGGCTTTCAGGTAAGACAGGCAATAGCTTAAGTCCTCACATTTGAAGATCACCCAGCTGATAACCACAAAAAACATTGTGTAGAGGTTCTGAATCCAACTGGGAAGCTTGTCGAGAAAGCGCTTCAACACAAATTTTTCCAGGATCAGAAGGACGCCGTAGTAAACGCCCCAGAGCACATAGTTCCAGTGAGCGCCGTGCCAGATACCCGTAAGCATCCAGACCACGAAAATGTTCCGGACCTGTTTCAGGAGCCCCTTCCGGTTGCCGCCCAGAGGAATGTAAACATATTCGCGGAACCAGGAACTCAAGGAAATATGCCACCTTCTCCAGAACTCCGTGATGCTTCTGGAAATATAGGGATAATTGAAGTTCTCCAGGAAATGGAAGCCGAACATTTTTCCAAGACCGATAGCCATATCGGAATAGCCAGAGAAATCAAAGTATATCTGGAAGGTGTAGGCCAGCGCACCGAGCCAGGCCGTCGCCACGGGAAGCTCTGCCACGGGAAGTGCCGCTGCCGCATCCCAGAGAAGGCCGATATTGTTTGCCAGCAGGACTTTTTTGCCCACGCCCACAACAAAGCGGTGGATACCTTCCGTGAAATCATCGAGATTTTCCCGGCGTTCCTTCATCTGCCGGGCGATCGTCTTATACTGCACGATAGGGCCCGCGATGAGCTGCGGGAACATGGAGACATAGGTTCCGTAGCTGATCCAGTTCTTCTGCACCTCCGTATTTCCACGGTACACGTCGATCGTGTAGGACATGGTCTGGAAGGTGAAAAAGGAAATGCCGATCGGCAGAGGAATGTTCAAAAGAGGCAGATTCAGGCCGCTGACCGCGTTGATGCTGCCGATGATGAAATCCGCGTATTTAAAAAATCCAAGGATTCCAAGGTTCATGAAGACAGAAAATAAAAGGCTGCCCTTCGCTTTCTCAGGCTTTCCTTCTCTCTTGGCCTTGTCAATAAGCCGGCCGACGGTGTAGTCCATGGTGATGGAAAACAGCATCAAAAATACATATTTTGGTTCTCCCCAGGCATAAAAAAATAAACTGAAGAGGAAAAGCACCACATTTCGTCCCCTCCGCGGTGTCAGATAATACAAAAGGAACACCAGGGGCAGGAAACGGAACAGGAATAAAAGGCTGCTGAATACCATGCGATTTCTCCTTAAGTTTCTTTAAGAATTTGTTACGTTTTCAAAAAACTATTTACAATTACGGGGTTTATTATATAATAGGAAAAGGGAAAAAACAACATTTTTATCCCATTATTGTTTTTATAAGGGAGCAAACAATTTTATGGCTGAACAAAAGAAGAAAAAACGACGGAATCCTACCGGTCGTTTTTTGCATGTATTGATCCTGATCGTTGCGATCCTGGTGATCTTTGAAGGCCGTATGGTCATCAATATTTTCACCCGCCACGGGATCAAGGCTCAGATCACCCAGCAGCTGGATGAACTTTTCGCGGACATGAAAACCGAGACCCCGGAAACTGAGCAGAAAGCAGAAACGAAAAAGACTACCGTCAAAAACGCCGCCAGCGATACCGTAGCCGGTCTGACGCTGGACTCTCCCACGACTTCCGGAAAGACAGCGGAGAGCGAAGCCTCCTCTGAGGGAACGGCAGGCACTTCCGGTTATGCGGAAACCGGTATCGACCATACGAACAAACAGGTGGTTCAGGAACAGCCCACTGCCATCGACGATACTTATTTTGCAGACGCCACTTTCATAGGCGATTCCCGTCTGGAAGGCTTCCGCAACCAGTCAGGCATCACCACCGGAGATTTTCTCACCAGCGTGGGAATGAACGTCAGCGAAATTTTTACCAAGCAGAGCATCGCTTCGCCAGACGGAAATATCACGGTCTTTCAAGCCATGTATCCGGAGAACTGTAAAAAGATCTACTTCATGCTGGGCACCAATGAGCTCGGAAATGTCTGGGAGGATTTCACCAAGAGTTACCGCGTGATGATGAGCGAGACCCGTCGTCTCTTCCCGGATGCGATCATTTATGCCATCGGTGTTCCCTATGTGGAAGAAGCCAAAGTCACCACCGGAGATTACATCAACAACGCCAACGTGGACAAGATGAACAACATCATCCTTAACATCTGCGACGAGGGCGGCTACTATTTCCTTGATGTAAACGAGGTGCTCTCCGATGGAAATCACTCTCTCATCAGCGGAGCATCCAGCGACGGTGTCCATATGTACGAAGAATACTGCAAAAAAATGCTGGATTATCTGAAAACCCATTATGTTTCGGAAACGTCTTCTTCGGAGGCCTTCTCTGAGAGCAGTTCCGAGACCTCTTCGGAAACAGAATCAGAGACTTCTTCCGAGACAGAAACTGCAGCAAGCAATTAACAAAGGAGATTTACCCATGAAAAAACTGAAACTGATCCTCGTTACCCTTCTATCCCTGCTTCTTCTTGCCGCCTGTGGCAGCAAAAAGAGTTCCGGTGAAGTAACCACCGATCCTTCCACTCTCGCCAAACAGCTGGCAGAGGAAACCGTCACCAGCGATACGCTCTCAGAGGTCAGCACCGATATCATGGCTTCCACCTATTTCGTGGATACCACCAAAATCGAAGCTTCCAGCGCTTACATGAGCACCGGCGCTTCTGCCTGCGAGGCCGCTGTCATCAAATGCAGTGATGCTGATTATGCATCTGAGGTGAGCGATCTTCTCAAACAGCGCGTGAGCAACCAGAAGGATCTCTACTCTTCCTACAATGCAGGCGAGACCACAAAGCTGGAAAACGCCATCATCAAGACGTCCGGAAACTACGTTGTACTCTGCGTCTGTGACGATACTTCCAAAGCGGAAGAGATTCTGAAAAATGCAGGTTTTTAATTTCCAATAAAAAAGAGCGCCGAGGCGCTCTTTTTTATTGCTCTTATTTATTCAGATATTCCTCAATCTCTTCTCTCGTGGGAAGGGCCGGGATGCCGCCCATGCGCTGTACACAGACAGCTCCGGAAGCATTTCCGTACCGGAGAGCCTCTTTTACGATGTCCTCGGTAAGATCAGTCTTCGTGGTGACGCCGCTCATGAGGATCCTGGAAAGGAAACCGCCCCAGAAAGCGTCTCCTGCTCCGGTAGCGTCCACTGCATGTACCTTGTGACCCGGCTGATGTCCGGTGTGACCGTCGAAGAAGTATTTTGCACCGTCAGCTCCCAGAGTCTCGATGACAACAGAGATGCCGTGCTCTTTCATAAACGCGGGGATGTTCTCCTCTCCGCCTACGAAATAGAGTTCCTCCTCGGAGATCTTCAGAAAGTCCACATAGTCGTAAACCTGGTCTGCCACTTCCTTGCAGGCTGCCTCGTTCTCCCAGAGGGTATCTCGGTAGTTCACATCGAAGCTCACCAGTTTGCCATTATCGTGGGCAAGCTTCATGGCATAAAGGTTTGCGCCTCTGGCCGGCTCTTTGGTCATATTTACAGATCCTGCATGAACCATCTTGGCCTGGCGGATCTCATTTTCATCGATATCATCCTTCGTAAGAAGCATATCTGCTCCGGGTTTTCTGGCGAATGTGAAGGATCTCTCTCCGTTCTCATATAAGGTAACGAAAGCCAGCGTGGTAATTGCTTCCTTCGTCAGCTCCGGGCAGAGAACCTTCACGCCTTCTTTCTCCAGAGTCTCTTTCAGAAAACGTCCGAAATCATCATCACCCAGTTTACCGGCAAATCCGGTAGAAAGACCGTTTCTGGCAATAGCGATCACTGCATTGGCCGGGGCACCTCCGGGATTACGCACATAAGAATTGGCTTCCTTTCCCGGTGTAAAGTCGATCAACATTTCTCCTACGCTGATTACATCCATGGTAGTTCCTCCTTGTGTTTTATCCTGTATAGTATACACCAGAACCTGTCGAAAAATCAATTGACTTTTTCCCTATTTTATCCAATAATGGATGTTATGTGCGAAAGGAGTCTACATCATGAAATTACAGCGTCTTTTGAATCTGACCAGGAAGGCGGTGGAGGAATATCAGATGATCCAGGACGGAGACCGGATCGCCGTGGGCGTCTCCGGCGGAAAGGACAGTCTGACGCTTCTCTATGCGCTGGCCGGTTTAAGAAAATTTTATCCGCAGCCTTTTGAGATTTATGCCATCTCCGTGGATCTGGGCTATCCGGGGTTTGACCTTTCTCCGGTAAAGGAGCTCTGTGAACGCCTTGCAGTTCCCTATACCATCGTTCCCACAAAGATTGGCGAGATCATCACCGCGACCGGTCAGGAGAGCCATCCCTGCTCTCTCTGTGCGAAAATCAGGCGCGGCGCTCTCAACCAGGCGGCAAAGGAACTCGGCTGCAATAAAGTGGCTTACGCCCATCATTCCGACGATATCGTGGAGACTATGATGCTCTCCCTCATGTACGAGGGACGTTTCTACTCTTTTCCGCCGGTGACTTATCTCGATGGGATCGATCTCACCGTAATCCGGCCGCTGATGTTCGTCTGGGAGGCGGAGGTCATCGGTTTCAAAAATAAATATGAGCTTCCCGTGGTGAAAAATCTCTGTCCGGCAGACGGGCATACAAAGCGGCAGGAAGTAAAGGAGCTCATCCGGGAGCTGAACCGGAAGAATCCCGGGGTGAAGGAAAGGATGTTGACGGCCGTTTTGAATGGAAATATTTTTGACTGGCCGGAGAGATTTATCGGACGTTCAGAACAATAGAACTCAGGTCTACGCTTCGCTTCGGTCGGTGCAAAACGAGTCCCACCGGGACTCAGCCCCCCATGCATTTCATGCACTCTCGCTGCTTCGCAGCTTCTGTCCGAACTGGTTTTATACTTTGTTCATAAATATTTGATATTATCATCATGTCATTTTAATAAGAATTGTGATAGAATAGGAGAGTCGAAAAAATATCATACAGGAAGTGATTTCATGAATACAGAGGTAATTTATGTGAGCGGCACCGGAAACACCGCCGCTGTGGCAAAAGAAATTTTTCAGGCCCTTCCTTCTTCACCGAAAGACATTCAGGAACTGGACCGGGCCAGAAACCCCCTCTCCGCCGACTGTTATTTCATCGGCTTCTGGGCCAATCGTGGCACTGCCAGCGTCGAGGTCCTGGATTTTTTATCGGAGCTCCACGGAAAAAAGGTGGCCTTTTTCGGCACCTGCGGCATGGGAAATTCCCCGGAATACTACGCGGAGCTGGAAAACAAGGTCCGCGCCTTTCTCCCGGACGACAATGAATACTTCGGCAGCTTTTTCTGCCAGGGAAAAATGCCCATCCGGGTGCGCGAAAAATACGAAGCTATGCTCGGCACCGAGCATGACCAGCTGGCCAGCCGGCTCATCAAAAATTTCGATGAAGCGCTTTTTCATCCCTCTGCTGAGGATTTCCGAAAAGCCGCTTCTTTTGCCAAAAACATCAGTAAAAAAATGGAGGCAGTTCTATGAAGGATAAGTTTCAGCGTTTTATGGCAGGTCGTTACGGCGTAGATGAACTGGGGAAATATTCCCTCTATCTCACGATCGCCCTTCTCATCATCGGACTTTTCGTCCGGAGCCGTTTCTTAAACGGTATCACTTTTATCCTCGTCCTTGTTCTGTACTTTCGCATGTTTTCCAAAAACTATGCCCAGCGCAGAAAAGAAAACGAGATTTTCCTGAAATACAAAAATCAGGCGGTCCGCTTCTTTAACAAAGAAAAACAGATGACTCAGGACCGGGTGAAATTCCATATCTACACCTGTCCCAGCTGCGGACAGAAGATTCGTATTCCCAGAGGAAAGGGAAAGATCGCTATCACCTGTCCGAAATGCAAAACCGAATTCATCAAAAAAAGCTGAAGTCAGACTTCAGCTTTTTTTATATCCTTCTTCAGCTCCGGTCCGCCGGATTTGAAGAAATATTCTTTGTTCGCTTTGCTCAGATTGAGATAACGGGACTGGCCCCGCCGTCTCAGGACCTGGGAGAGTCCCAAAACTTTATTGTAGACCCAGAAGGAATAAATCAGAACATCATTTACCTTTCCAATCTTATCCTTCGTGGTCTTATTGTAAATACTGCCTCCGTAGGTGATTGGGGCTTTTGCTTTAACCAGCGCGATAAGTTCCGACTCCTTGGTGACATTCTCAGGCAGGCGGGTATAGGCTGTGCCAATACAGTCCGTCTTGTGGGAATCGCTGCCGCCGAAACCGGGCTTGTTGTAAATATTCGCCAGCTGTCTGGCCTGAATATTCCGCTCTGCATTCTCGCAGGAATTAAAGGTCTCAATAAAGTCAAATTTTTCTACAATGTTCCGGTTTTTACGAAAATACCGGGTATTGGTGAAGCTCAGATATTTTTCACCGAACGGATGGGCCGGACCCACAATTCCGCCGAAGGCATGCACGATAAAGAGCAGCATCGGCAGCGGCATCCCCCGCATTTCCAGAATGCGAAGCTTCACATTTTCAGGCATCACTACCAGCATATGGCCGGCATTATTGGTGTCATACTCGATTCCTTTCAAAACCACAAAATCTTTGTATTTTTTCCCTTTCAGATGTTCCTTCCAATAGCGGTAACCGTTATAGGTATCATGATCGGTGATGAGCATACCGTCGTAGCCTTTTTCCTTCAGGATGCGGATGTACTCCTCCACCCCGATCTTACTGTCCACAGACCCTTCATGGGTATGGCAATGCATATCCAGCTTCAAACCAATCCCCTCCCTGTCATCCGGTTAGAACTGTCCTTTGTTCAGGATCAGACGGACACCAAAGGGATTCATAATAATTCCTTTTGCCTGTTTCAGAATCACAGCATTGAGCTTTTCGTAGGGGATCACTGCTGCACGGAACTTGCCGTCACGGCAGAATTTGAAAAATTCCGGCATATCGGTAAAGATCGGCTGATAGATATCGCCGTTTTTCATCTTCATGAACGGAACTTTGCTCTCTGTCTCGCCGTTTTCCTTATCTGCGGTCTGTACCGGCACGATGAAGGTTCCCTCGCGGAAGTGAGTCAGCATCTCATCCTCCAGCTCACGGAATCTCGGCTGCTGGCCGATACCCGGTTTGCGGCGGATCTCCTGCATATAGTAGATCGTGGTGAGCTCAAGCTCGGGATTCTCTACCTTTACCTTGCCCTCCGGCAGTTTGGAATAATCCGGCCTTCTCACCAGATCCGTCAGCTGAATGGACTGTGCCTCATCTGTACCGAAGTCAATGTTCAAGCCATTGACACCCATCATAAACAGGCTGGAATAGAAGCCCAGGAACTGTTTGTTCTCCAGCTTCACTGCAACGATCGGATTCTCGTGCTGTCTGTAGTCCTCAACCAGCTTCTTCGCATCCTCCTCCTTGTGGAAAAGGAATACCTGATCGTCATAGCTCTCCGGCTCGCAATATACATACGGCATCTTGGTGCATACACTCATGATCACATAAATCTCCGGTGTTTTCTGAAGCTCTTCCAGAAATGCCTTCTTTTCATTCGTCTCCATGGTTATTCTGTCCTTTCGTAACTGTTCAGAACCTCGCGGGATAGTGGCTCCTGAATAGTTACATCCTCTCTAATATTAATAATACGGTAAAATTTCATAAAACTTTGGCCGCATTTCGTAATTCTATTATACCTTTTTTCTTCACAGCGGTCAAGCAAAAGTCCCAAAAGCCATCAGAGAGCTTCAATTCTCTTTTTGATCCGGGCGCTGCGGTCCTCGAAAAGGAGTTCTTTGTTGTAGCGGTAATAACGTTCGCAGTCGTATTCTTTAAGAAATTCGATGCTGTTCCAGTCCGTATTGAGTTCGGAGAGGAAGACAACCAGCTCCTGGCTGTTCAGGAAGGCCGCCTCAAAGAAATCAAAGGCGTGCTCCAGCGTTTCCCCGGCTTCTGTAAAGAAAGCTTCGTAGGCTTCTTTTTCTCTGGCGAAAAGGGCTTTTAAAGTGTCGAAGCCTTCCTCTCCTTTCAGAGCACCCTTGAGTCGAAGCTCTTCCTGATAGCTGCCCAGAATCCGGATACTCTCCTTATAAATCACATCCTCCCGGTGATCCAGAAGCTCCTGCTTCTTTTTCTTTTCCCGCTCGGTTTCCAGAAGGGACGTAAATCGCTCCAGCGCCGCCGCTGTCTCCTCGGTCTCATCCAGATTCATTTTCAAATCTTTCAGAACCTCAAAGACCTTTTCTGTCACGGCCTCCTGCTCCATGGCGCGGCGGATCGCTTTCCGGACACCGGAAAGAAGCAGATGAACCACGCTCATACGCTCGTCAAAGGAAGCATGGGCCACTTTCGCCAGCATCCGGTCAAAACTTTCTCCGCGAAGGATGGCTTCCACCTGATAATCGGCCTGGTATTTCTGGTAGAGATCGTAATAGGAGGCAAAATCCCGGGCAATCTTCGGGTGCTGGATATACTGGAGTATCAGGTCCGCATCCACAGTCTTTTTAAGCTGCTCATAGACCTGGATGATCCTGGAAAGATCCTCCCAGCCTCGCGGCGTGGCGAATTTCCGGCCCTCCACCGTGGTCTCCATCTTGTAAAAATAGCTGTTCCGAAGGTTTAGGTAAGACAGGATGGCCGGGTGGATACCCTCTTTGTAGGCGTATTCCTTCCAGACGTCAAGATCCGGCTCCACGGGAATTTTTTTCACACGGTCCAGCGTCACCACATCGAAATCCCGGACCGATTTGTTGTACTCCGGCGGATTTCCTGCTGCCACGATGACCCAGCCCTCAGGAATCGCATGATTTCCGAAGGTCTTGCACTGCAGAAACTGGAGCATCGCCGGGGCCAGAGTCTCGGACACGCAGTTGATCTCATCAATGAAAAGAATTCCCTCTGAAAGACCGGTCTCCTCCATCTTATCGTAGACGCTGGCCACGATCTCGCTCATCGTGTACTCCGTCACGGAATATTCCTGCCCGCCATACTGTTTCTTTGAGATAAAAGGAAGGCCGATGGCGCTCTGTCTCGTATGGTGGGTGATGCTGTAGGCCACGAGGGCTACACCGCACTCCCGGGCCGCCTGCTCCATGATCTGAGTTTTTCCGATGCCCGGGGCGCCCAGAAGCAGGATCGGGCGCTGGCGCACCCTGGGGATCAGCCAGTCTCCATATTCATCTTTGGATAAGTATGCCTCCACGGCATCTATAATTTCCTGTTTTGCTCGTTTGATGTTCATAAGTTCTCCTTCTTTACAGTATTAGTACAGTGAATATTAAGTAACCGCCATATTGATTTGTCTGATTTTTCATCTGCTGCGTTGTCGTCAATCGACGTAGCCACCGCTACGC
>ERZ824488.289-NODE-289-length-68566-cov-7.808396_pt1 | contig 68566 bp, 66 predicted proteins | sample MGYA00519936_ERZ824488 | MGnify/ENA primary metagenome ERZ824488 (study PRJEB31778, sample SAMEA3449153) | human gut metagenome | biome: human gut; feature: human-associated habitat; material: faeces | place: United Kingdom | collected 2010/2012 ... | reverse complement strand
CGTAGGATCGTCATCTGATATAGAATATACAATAATGTTTAATGGAAGTAGCACGTCATCAAATATGAAGCTTTATTTAGATGAAGCAAAGACAAAAGTATTAGATGTAGAAACAAATAAGATGCTGGTTTATGGTCGTATGCTTTATTTCGTACTTCTGGAAGTTCAAGAGTTATAAGACATCAGGCATATAACGAAGATGATAACGTTGCTCAACAAGAATGGGTTAACGGGAGAAGTTATAGTTGTGGAATTATAGTGTGTGTAAATTAGCAAAAAAAATATAGTTATTTGATTAACTATATTTTTTTAATGTTCTTAATTCACGAGCACTCATTCTTACAGCTGTACCATCATCTAATGTTACTTTTTGTAAATTTACATTTTGTTTATGTTTAGTAGCTCTACAAGAATGTGATCTATTATTACCAAATAGAGGTGCTTTTGCAGTTAATTTTTTTGCCATTTTTCCATCTCCTTCAAGTTTTTTGCGTTTGCTTTAATAACTTTAACATATATTCGATAATAAGTCAAATATTTTTGGGGTAAAATATTTAAAAATATTTAATTTTATAGTAAAATTGTATTGGAGGGATTATATGAAATATGGTTCACTTAATTTGAAAAGTGATTATTCTTTACTTAAAAGTCTAATTAAAATTAATGATTTAATAAAATATGCTAAAACAAATAGTATAAATGTTTTAAGTTTATGTGATGATAATTTGTGTGGATCTTTAGAATTTTATAATGCCTGCAAATTAAATAACATAAAATGTATAATTGGACTTGAATATATATATGAAAATGAAAAAATATATTTGTTTTGTAAAAATTATAACGGATTTAGAAATCTATTATTAATATCTAGATATGGACTTAAAGATTATGATGATATTATATTAATAGGAAATAAAAAAATATTTAATTTTGAATTTTATAATATAAATGATTTATACTTTAAAGAAATAAAATCATTAGATAAAAATAATGAAAGTGCTTTAAAATATTTGGAAGCCATTAATTTGAATCAAAACATTCAAAATATTGAAGATATAAAAGATGTATCATTTGAGATAATAAAAGATGAAAATATAGAAAAAATAATTAATTCAATTGATTTAGAATTAATCCATAAAGAAGAAATATTAAAATATAGTGGTTGTGATAGTTATAAATTATTAAAAGAAAAAATATTAGAAGGCACAAAAAAGAAATTTGGCGCATCAATACAAAAAAAATATTTAGATAGAATTAAATATGAATTAGATATAATAAATAAAATGGGCTTTTGCGATTATTTCTTAATTGTGTATGATTATGTAAAATATGCTAAAGATAACGGAATATTAGTAGGCCCCGGAAGAGGAAGCGCCGCTGGATCACTTATATCTTATGTACTTGATATAACAGAAGTTGATCCATTAAAGTATGATTTATTATTTGAAAGATTTTTAAACATCGAAAGAGTTACAATGCCTGATATTGATATTGATTTTGAATTTGATCGAAGAGAAGAAGTAATAAATTATTGTAAAAATAAATATGGAAATGATAGAGTCGCAAATATAATTGCTTTTGGAACATTAAAATCAAGAGCTGTTATAAGAGATTTAGGAAGAGTTATGGACATTGATGTTAATAACTTAAGTAAAGCTATTAATCCTAATATTTCATTAAAAGATAATTATGAAAATGTAAAAAAATATTTAAGCACATATGAATTAAAAAAATTATATAAATTAGGATTATTATTAGAAGGACTTAAAAGAAATATTACAATGCATGCTGCAGGAGTTGTAATGGGTAATAATAATTTAGCATATTCTGTTCCAATGATATATAACGGATCAGATTATATATCAGGATATACACCTGAATATTTGGAACAAATCGGATTATTAAAAATGGACTTTTTAGGTTTAAAAAATTTAAGTATATTAAGAGATAGTATTGAAAAAGTAAAAAAAACTGATAATAGTTTTGATATTTATAATATACCATTAAATGATAAAATGACTTTAGATTTGTTTAAAAATGGAAATACACTTGGAATATTTCAATTTGAATCAAGTGGAATGATTAATTTCTTAAAAAGATTAGATGTTAATTCATTTGATGATATTGTAGTCGCGAATGCTTTATTTAGACCAGGACCTGCTAATAATATAGATTTGTATATTAATTATAAAAAAGGTAAATTAAAACCAAATTATTATGATGATAGATTAAAAAGTATACTTGAACCAACTTATGGAGTTATGATATATCAAGAACAAATAATGTTAATTTCAAATGTTATGGCTGGATATAGTTTGGGTGAAGCTGATATATTAAGAAGAGCGATGAGTAAGAAAAAAGAAAATGTTATGGAAAAATCATATGATACATTTATTAATGGAGCTTTAAAAAATGGTTATAGTTTAGAAGTTGCTAAGAAAGTATTTGAAGATATTAAAAAGTTTGCACAATATGGATTTAATAAATCACACTCAGTTAGTTATGCTTTACTTGCTTATAGAATGGCTTATATAAAAGCACACTATAAAGAATGTTTTTATGTTAGTTTACTTACTTATTTTAATGGTGATGAAAAAATAAATGATTATATATATGAAGCTAGATTATGTGGCGTTAATATAAATAGACCTGATATAAATATTAGTTCGGATGTTTATGAAATTGTAAATAATAAAGTATATTTACCATTAACAAGTATTAAGGGTGTTGGTAGTGGTTTTGTTAATAATTTTTTAGAAGAAAGAAAAAAAGGTTTATTTTTAAATATATTTGATTTTGTTAAAAGAGTAAAGGTTAATAAAAATATACTTGAATCTTTAATATCTTGTGGAGTATTTGATTCTTTTGAATATAACAGGAGAACATTACTTTCTAATTTGGATTTGATTTGTAATTATGCTGAACTTGGTGATTTAGTAGATGATTCGGTTTTTGAATTATCTAATTATGAAGAGTTTAGCCGTAAAGAATTGATGATGCTTGAAAAAGATTATTTGGGTATTAGTTTTGGAAATGATTTAATAAATGAGTATTCTATAAAGTATGAAAAGTTTGTTAATTTGTGTGATATTGATAAATATTTTGATAAAGATGTAGATATTGTTGTAATGGTTAATAGAATTAAAAAAATAAAAACTAAAAATAATGATTATATGGCTTTTATGGATGGAACTGATAATATAAATAAAATAAGTATTGTTTTATTTAAAGAAACAGTTGAAATGATTAATAATATAGAAAATAATGATATTGTTCATATATTTGGTCATGTTGAAAAGAGATTTAAGGATTATCAAATAGTTGCTAAAAATATAGAAAAATTGGATTAAAAAAACTATTGTAGAGATTTTTTGATATGCTCTATAATAGTTTTTTGTTCTTCGTTATTTGCGTTTTTCCATAATAATTCAAAGAAAACACCTAAACCTGGTAATGTGATTTCATCACCTTGTTTAATTGATTCATTAATTGATTCTATAATTTCTTCATCTCTACTTCCTTTAAAGTTATTAATAATACTTTTTCTAATATCTATATTCATAAATCCTCCATAAATATTTTGGTATATTTTTTATAAAATATTCATTGATTTTATTGTAGTAATATGATAGAATATAATTGTGAATGGAGGATATGAAAATGGAATGGTGGATTATATTAATTATTGTAATCGTTGTAATACTTTTATGGGTTATGTCTACTTATAATGGACTTGTTGCTTTAAGAAATAGAGTTAAAGATCAATGGGCTCAAATTGATGTTTTATTAAAGAGAAGAGCTGATTTAATTCCTAATTTAGTTGAAACTGTAAAAGGATATGCTAAACACGAAAGTGGAACTTTAGAAGCTGTTATTAATGCTCGTAATAAAGCAGTAAGCGCGACTAATGTTCATGATTCAGCAGAAGCTAATGGTGAATTAACACAAGCTTTAACACATTTGTTTGCTCTAAGTGAATCTTACCCCGAATTAAAGGCAAATACTAACTTTATGGATTTACAAAATAATCTAAAAGAAACTGAAGATAAGATTGCTAGTACTCGTCATTTCTATAATGATTCTGTACTTACTTATAAGAACAAAATTGAAATGTTTCCATCTAGTATAATTGCTTCAATATTCGGTTTTAAACCTGAAGAATTTTTTAAGGTATCTGAAGCTGATAAAGAGTTGCCAAAAGTTCAATTTTAACTTTTGGTTTTTTTAAGGAGATTTATGAAAAAGTTTATTTTATTTTTGTTTTTAATATTGCCTTTTTATGTAAATGCAACAGTTGAAAATTATTATATGGAAGCAACTGTTTTAAATAATGGTGATGTTAAGGTTAGAGAAATTTTTGGTTTGGATGGAACTTATAATGGTTTTGATAGAGAACTTTATTACGGTAATAATGAATATGCTGGTTCGGGTGTTGAGATTGTTAGTATAAAAGGTATATCTGCTTCAAGTATTAATTATAGTGTACTTGATAAGAATGGCGATACTTTTAAAGAAGTTGGAAGTGCTTCTGGTGGGGATTATGGTTATTATAGTGTTTCTAATATTTCTGGTGGTATTAGTGTTAGAATATATAATCCATCTAGTCGTGGTAAGTTATTTTATCTTGAATATATTGTTAAAAATATGGCAATTAAACATAACGATGTAGGTGAAGTTGGTTATAATATTTTTACGAGTCTAAGAGAACCTGTTGATAATTTAAATATTAAGTTTATTATTCCTGGTAATAAGAATGTAATTAGAGTATGGAATCATGGCCCTTTGAGTGGAGAAAATTCTATTGAAAGTAAAGAAGTTGTTTATGCTAAACTTGATTATTTACAGGCATATGAAAAATTAGATATGCGAGTTGTTTTTGATAGAAGTGTTTTAAGTGATTCTTTAAAGATTGATAATAATAGTGTTTTAGATAGTATTGTTAAAGAGGAAACAGAAAAGGCTGAGGAAGCTAATAGAGAAAGAGAAGAAGAAAGAAAAAGATTAGAAGAATTAAAAGCAGAAATTGAAAGAGCGATTGTTAATTTTGAAAATGATAGAACGCAAGCTAATAAAGATTATGCTATTAGTTTAGTTGATAAATTATATGGCTATCCTGAATATGATGAATATATGAATCGTATTAATAGTATTTTATCTTATGAAGAAGAAAATAAGTTAAAACGTGATAAAATCGTTGGTAAAACTATTAATGTTTTATGCATTATATATTTGGGTTATGGTATATATATTTTGTATGAGTTCTATAAAAAATATGATAGAGAATATAAGCCTGAGTTTGATGGACCATATTATAGAGATTTTCCAAAGGAATATGGACCAGAAATTGTTGAGTATTTGATTAAGAAGCGTATTACTACTGATTCGTTTTCGGCTTCATTGTTAAATCTTATTTATAAGAAAAATATTGGATATGAAGTTATTGATAAGAAAAATTATACATTAAAGATTTTATCAAAAGATAATTTAACTGATGGTGAATTAAAATTAATTAATTGTATTTTTGGCAATAAAGAAGTAATTACTTTAAAAGATCTTAAAAAGAATGCTAGGCGTGATTATGATTCGTTTAGAACAAAGTATGATTCTTGGCAAAAGAAGGTTACAAGTGAGGGTGAATCAAGAGGATTTTTTGAAAATAATAAAAGAACAGGGTTTGTTTTATATTCACTCGCTCCATTTCTATTATTCTTTGTTTCTTATTATCTTCAATATGCAAATAATTTACTTATTTTTATGACTATCTTATTTGCGATTATTTCATTTATTTATTATTTGAATGCTTCTAAAAGAAGTAATGAAGGTAATGAAGATTATTATAGATGGATGGGCCTTAAAAACTATATGAAAGATTTTGGTAGGATGTATGAAAAAGAACTTCCAGAAATTGTTTTGTGGGAAAAATATTTAGTATATGCTACGGTATTTGGTATTGCTGATAAACTTGCTAAAACAATGGAGATAAAAGTTAAGGAACTTCAAGATGTTGATACTACTGATCTTGTTAGATTTAATATGATAAATAATATGGTAAATGTTTCAAATGTAGTTGGAAGTACAATTGGAGAAGTTAAGAGAGTGGCTGATAGAGCTTATGCTGCTGCTCATTCATCAGATTCATCTGGTGGTGGATTTGGTGGTGGTTTCTCATCTGGCGGAGGAGGTTCCTTCGGTGGAGGAGGCGGAGGAGGTCGTTTTTGACCTTTTTTTGTTGCTTTTTTATTATTTTGGTTTTATACTATTCTAGTAAGATATGATACTATGTTTTGACTTCGGATAGTTGATTATTTTATAAGGAAGAGAGGAGTTATATGAGGAAAAATATTATTATTGTTATTTTATCTTTATTATTAGTAATTGTAACGATGGTTACAGTAAAGGAATATAAGTTATTAAATAAAAAAGATAATAAGGAAGAAACTAAGAAAATTGAAAAAATATACTCTGATAAAGATTATGTTTTTGATGGAACAAAATATAAACCTAAATATGCTAATGATGGTGATTATGCTTATGTTCCTTTTATTAATTTAGATTCGGAATATGTTAGAAGTTTAAATAATTATTTAAGTAGTGATACTTTTGCTAACCCTGATGAGAACTATATGAGTTGTGAATATGAATGGCATTTAAATGGAAATATTTTATCTGTTGTTGTTAGAAAAAGAGTTCAAGCAACAGAAGGTAGGTTTGATTTTTGGAAAAATATTGATATAACTACAGGAGAAGAAGTTGAATTGACAGATGTACTTAAGTTGAAGAAAATGTCAATTAATGATTTTTATAGGAAAGTAAATAATGTCTTAACAAATTATGCAAATGAATGCTATTCTGTTGATAATTTTAAGGGTGGATATACTAGACTTGAAGATGGTTCTTTAGTTGAAAATTCTTTTACTAAAGATGAGTTTATTAAAAAATCGATTAAAGATGTACCTACCATTAATGATATACCATTTTATTTGAATGAAAATGATGATATTAGATTTGTTGCTAATTTAATTGCTTGTGGTGGTTCTGGTGTAATGTGGACTTTTGAACTAGATTTAGAAGAAAAATAAAATTTCTTCTTTTTTCTTGTAAAAGTATAATAAAAATGATACAATTTATGTGGAGTTGATAAAATGTGCGAATTTATTAGTAATAAAGATAATTGTGAAATTGGATATCTTATAACACTTGTTATAAATATTATTAAAATCGCAACACCTATTTTACTTGTAATAATGGGAATGATAGATTTTGCGAAAGCTAGTACAAAGGCTAGTGCAGAAGATATTGCAAAGGCTAGAAATATTTTTTTCAAAAGAGCTATTGCTGGTGGACTTGTGTTTTTTGTTATTGCTATCGTTCAATTTGCAGTTACTTTAGCAGCTAATGCTACAGGTAAAGGTAATGATCAAAGTATTTGGGGTTGTGTTGAGAAACTTATTAATCAAACATCTTGTGACTAAAATGGATTTTTCCATTTTTTTTCTTATATTGTTGAAATGTTAATTTATTAATGGTAAAATAATATATGTTATGGAGGAATGTAGAAAATGCGCTATATGGGTTTAGATTTAGGAACTAAAACACTTGGTATTGCTTTAAGTGATAGAGCTGGTATAATTGCATCTAGTTATGGTACTATTAGATTTGAAAATGAAGATTATGATAGTTTGTTACCAAAAGTAAAAGAAATTGTTGATAATGAAAATGTTGATATTATAGTACTTGGACTTCCTCTTAATATGAATAATAGTATGGGCGAAAGAGCTAATAAGACTATTGTTTTTAAAGAAAAATTGAGTAATTATTTAAATAAGGAAGTATTTTTGCAAGATGAAAGGTTATCTTCTGTTGAAGCAAATAATTATTTGATTGAAGCTGATATGTCTCGAAAAAAAAGAAAAATGAAAGTTGATAGTATTGCAGCAACAATAATACTTGAAACGTTTATGGAAAGAAGGAAAAATAATGGATGAAGAAAAAATGATTTTTAAAGTAATGAACGAAGAAGGAAAAGAAGTAGAATGTGAGGTTTTATTTACATTCGAGAGTGAAGAAACTAAGAAAAACTATATTGTTTATACAGATAATACTACTGATGAAGGTGGTAATACTAGAGTATATGCTAGTATTTATAATCCAAAAGATGAAAAGAGTGTTTTATATCCTATTGAAAGTGAAAAGGAATGGAAGATTATTGAAACAATTTTAGAAGAATTACAAACTGAGGTTAGAAAAGGTACTGAGTAGTTTTATGAAGAAGTTGTTGAAAGTAATAATTGGGGTTTTAATTATACTTATTGTTTCTTTGTGCGTACTTATGTATATGACAGGACCAACTGATAGTAAAGATAATACTAATATTGTTTTGAATGTTGGAAAAAATGATACATATTCTACACTTGGAAGTGTTCTTTATGAAAAGGGTTTAGTTAGATCTGAACTAATTTACAAAGTTTATGTTAAATTATTTTTGAGGGAATCACATTTGGAAATTGGAGAATATAACCTTAATAAAACAATGGGATTAGATGAAATATTTGAAATACTTAGAAAAGGAAATAATTATAATCCAGATGTAATTAGAATTACATTTAAAGAAGGATTGAATGCTAGAAGTATTGCTAGATTAATTGCAAATAATACTAATAATAGTTATGAAGATATTATTAGATTATTAGAAGATAAAACATTTGCGCGTAAAATGATTGATGAATATTGGTTTTTGGATAGTAGTATTTTAGATGCCAAAATATATTATCCTTTAGAAGGATATTTATTTCCTGATACATATGAGTTTTTAAATAGAGATGTTAAAACTGAAACTATAATTAGAACATTATTAAGTGAGTTTGGGGAAAAGATAAAACCTTATAAAGAAGAAATTGATAAAAGTAAGTTTACTTTAAATGAAATAGTTATACTTGCTTCAATTGCAGAATTAGAATCATTACCTGGTAGTGATCGCAGGGGTGTTGTTGGTGTATTTGTAAATAGAATCGAAAACAATATTTCACTTGGAAGTGATATGACAGCTTATTATGCTTATAAACTTGATGATATTAGAAAAGGCTTAACTTTACAAGAATTTCAAAGTTGTGCAAGTCCTTATAATACAAGATGTAATAGTAAAATGGGGTTACCGGTTGGAGCGATTAGTAATCCAGGAATTGATAGTATAATAGGAGCGATTGAATATGAAAATAAAGGTTATTTATATTTTGTTGCTGATTGTAATGGTAAGACTTATTTTGCAAAATCTTATAGTGAGTTTGAAAGTACAATAAGAAATTTAAGAAATCAAGGATTGTGGTGTGAGGTAAGTGCTTGAAGAAATAAAAAAGAAAGCTATTTTAGCAAATGTTCCTATTATGATGGATGATGGAATTGATTTTCTTACTCATTATATTATGGAAAATAATGTTAAAAACATTTTGGAAATTGGAACTGCTGTTGGCTATTCTAGTATTAAAATGGCTTTAGTAGATAATAATATTAATGTTGTTACTATTGAAAGAGATGAAAATAGATATAAAGAAGCTGTTTCTAATATTTCAAAAATGGAATTAGATAAAAGAATTAAATGTATTTTTGGTGATGCTTTAGAAGTGGCAATTGATGGATTATATGATCTGATCTTTATTGATGCTGCTAAATGCCAAAATATAAAATTTTTTGAAAAATTTGAAAAATTGCTTAATGAAAATGGTATTATTGTAGTTGATAATATTTATTTTCATAATGTTATATTTGAAGATGATTCTAAGTTGTCAAGAAATGTAAGGGGTATAAAGAGAAAAATACTGTTATTTATTGATTATGTAAAATCATTGGATGATTATGAATATGAAATAAAACCTATTGGTGATGGTATTATGATTATTAAGCGTAGGTGATAGTGTGTTAAAAATTGATGATTTGAATATTAATTATAAAATTATAGGTGATGGAGAATTAGTTGTTTTACTTCACGGATGGGGTCAAAATATTGAAATGATGCAACCGCTTGTAGGTGGTCTTAAAAATAAAAAGGTTTTAATAATAGATTTGCCAGGTTTTGGTTTAAGTGATGAACCAAAAACTGTATGGTCGATTGAAGATTATGCTGATTTTGTTCATAAGATTGTTTTACATTTTGGGTATGAAAAATGTTCAATTATTGGGCATTCATTTGGTGGTAAAATAGGTCTTGTTTACGCTAGTAAATATGATACAGAAAAACTTATTTTATTTGGTAGTCCTTATAAAGGAGATGTATTAAAAGATTCTTTGAAAATTAAGTTTTTAAAGAAGGTTAAGAAAGTTTCTTTTTTAAAGGGAATGGTTGAGTTTGCAAAGAAACATATGGGATCTGTTGATTATAGAAATGCTAGTGGAGTAATGAGAGATATACTTGTAAAACACGTAAATAATGATATAAGCGAAGATATTAAGAAAATAAAGTGTCCAACTCTTATTATTTGGGGTGAAAATGATACAACTGTTGATAAGAGTAATGCTTATGAGATTGAAAAGTTAATAAGTGATGCAGGTACGATTATATTACCTGGTACACATTATGCTTATTTGGAAAATATTAATCAAGTTAATAAAATTGTTAGAAACTTTATAGGAGGATGAGTTATGTTAAAGATTGGTGTTATGTTTGGGGGTACTTCTGTTGAACACGAAGTTAGTATTATATCGGCTGTTCAAGCTATGCACAATTTAGATACTGAAAAGTATGATGTTATTCCTATTTATATGGGAAAAGATAGAGTTTGGTATACTGGTAAACAATTAATGGATATTGAATTATATAAAGATATGGATTTACTTAAAAGGTATGCTAAGCAAGTTATTATGTATAAAAAAAATAATGAATTTGTTTTACAAAATACAAAGGGTTTAAGAAGAATTGTTGATACTGTAGATTTAGTATTACCAGTTGTTCATGGTAGTGGTGTAGAAGATGGAACTTTACAGGGATTTTTGGAAACTATTGGTGTTCCATATGTTGGTAGTAATGTTTTAGGTTCTGCATTAGGTCAAGATAAGGTTGTTATGAAAGAGGTTATGAAGATGCACGATCTTCCAGTTGTACCTTATACTTGTATTTATGATTATGAGATGAATGATTTTGATAATGTTTTAAAGAATGTTAAAAAAATTGGTTATCCTGTAATTATTAAACCTGCTAATTTAGGATCTAGTATTGGTATTACAATCGCACATACAGAAAATGAACTTGAAAGTGCTTTAAGAGATGCTTTTGTTTATGAGAAGAAAGTTGCTGTTGAAAAGAAATTAGAGAGTATTACTGAGGTTAATGCTAGTGTTCTTGGTGATTATGAATATTGTGAGGTTAGTCCTTTAGAAGAGGTTATGGGAGAAGATGAGATACTTAGTTATAGTGATAAGTATTTGGGTTCTTCTAAGACTAAAGGTTCTAAGGGAATGGCTTCTGCTAGTCGTAGGATTCCTGCTGATTTAGATGAAAAGGTAACTGAAAAAATTAAGGAATATGCTAAAGAAACGTTTAAGGCTCTTAATTTGTCTGGTGTTGCGCGAATTGATTTTATGATTGATAAGAAGAGTAAAAATATTTATGTTAATGAGCCTAATACTTGTCCTGGTTCTTTATCATTTTACCTTTGGGATGCTGCTGGTAAAAAATATCCTGAATTATTAGATGATATGATTAATATTGCTATTAAGGATTACAAGAATAAGGAAAGCAAGGTACATTCATTTAGTTCTAACATACTTTCTGGTGCTGGTATAAAGGGATGTAAGGGATTGAAAAAATAAGACACTTTAAATAGTGTCTTTTATTGTATAAAACTAAAAAATGTCAATTTTGTATAGTCTATAATATAAAACTTACAATTTTGATAAAATGTTTTATAATTGAAATTGATGGTGATTATAAAAAAGAAATATTTATCTAAAATTAGACCTTTTTATGATATACGGGAATTAGACGATGTGGAAAATCTGTTGTTTTAAAACAAATAATTTTAGAACTTAAAAAACTGAAATACTACAAAGACTTGGTGTTTCAATGAGTGGTTTAATAAATATGACTATAAAACAGGTAATTATGCAAGGCGGTATTCCTTTTGATGTAAAGGAACCAAAGATGACAACAAATATGAAAGATGCTTTAAAAGAACTAGATTATATAGAAAAGCATATTGATGAGTATAAGAAAAATAATAATTGGGATGATTTAAAGAAGGAATTGTTAAATGGGGAAGACATATAGTGTTGTTTATTCAAACCAATTTAAGAAAAATTTAAAAAAACTTTTAAAGTAGGGGAAAGATAAATTCAAGTTAATAAATGTTGTTGATAAATTAGCAAACGGAGAACTACTGGATCCTAAATATAATGATCATCCACTATAAGATAATAAAAAGTTAAAAAATTGTCGTGATTTACATATTGAACCAGATTGGGTTCTTATTTATAAGTATTCTGGTGATGAAATTATATTATTAGTTACAACTGGTAGTCATAGTGAGATTTTTGGATAGTAATTTAAATAAAATACTATCTTTTTTGTTTGTTTTGCTTTATAATTATTATAGGTGATGTTAGATGTATACAAAGTTTATAAAAACCTTTAATTCTTTCTTTGGGAAGAAAGGCAATTATATTTTTTCAGGAATATTAATTATATTTAGTTTGATTTTAATTTCTTCTTCAATGTATGCTTTTTATAATTTAATGGTAAGAAATAGTAAATATGTTGTTAAGTATGTATCTTTTAAAGATAATAATGGGTATTATATTGATAGTTCCGGAGAAACAGAAGTTACTTTTTTATCATATGCGGATGGAAAAGCTTTGAATCCTAATGATTATAATGGGAAAATTCTTAAAATGTATTGCGCGAAAAATGAAAGAAGAAATTGTTTCTATATTAAAGGAGAATATAATTTTGAATATGTTTTATTTGGAATAGTATTTGGGTGTTTATTATTATCACTTGGTATAGTATTTAGAAAACTTTATAAAATTAGAAATATTAATTATGGTACTATTAGAGTATTTAGACCATTTTTGATTTTACTTTTCTTATTTGGGGCTTATTTATTTACATATCAAATGTATAATTTAGTTAATTATATGAGATTTGATAAAAACTCTAATGTAGTTAATGGTAATGTTATAGGTATATACGATAATAATTATTTGGTTCATTATGTTGTTGATGATAATTATTATAGTAATTTAGTTAAAATACCTGATAAAATGAAACATAATACTATTGATATTAAGTATAGTAAAAAGAATCCAAGCTTTTCATTAAATAGAAACGAATGTAACTATTTTCTTTTAGTACTTGGAATTATTGTTTCATATTTAAGTATATATATTATGTTAAATGAAAAGGTAATTGATAAACAAATTAAAATAAGTGAAAAAAGAAGTAAAAAGGAAGGTTATAGGAGGATTAAATGAAGTTTTTAAAAGGATTAGGTAAGTTTTTTGCAGTTATATTAAGTATTTTTGCATGTATTGTTTCACTTTTAATGATATTTTATATTAGTGTTAGTAGATTTATAAGTACTAATAATTTAAAAAAAGTTTTAAATACTTCTAATGTTCTTAAGATGGAGGTAGATGGTGTTAGCCTTGAATATGAAATAATCGGTATTTTTGAAGAGTTTGATATATCAAGAGAAGATGCTAAAGCTGTTATATCTAGTCAAGAATTTACTAATTTAATGGATGATTATTTTGCGAAAGCTATTGATTATTATATATTAGATAAGGATTTTCCGACATTTGATAATAATACGCTTAATAATTTATTAGATTTAGCAATGTCTAAAAATACAAAACTTAATACTTTGCAAAAAGAAGAAATTAAAAAAGAATTAATGAAAGAGATGGAAGAAATAGAGGAATCATTACCTGATAAAGAGGAAATTATGAGTGATAGTTTTTTAAAAGAAATAACGGGTATTTATTCTAGTATATCGGTATTTTATTTTATAGGAGCGATTATTATACTTATGTTTATAATATTTGTATTTACATATAGTTTATATAAACCTTTTAAATATATTGGTATATCATTAATAGTTTCTGGTACTTTATTTATGATCCCATATATGGCGTTTGGCTATTTAACTAAGTTAATTAATGTAGATATGTTTGTTATATCTGTCATTAAAAATTTAGCTTATCAATTCTTTATTACTTCTTTAATGGTACTTAGTGTTGGTATAGTATTTGTTGTTTTCTATACATTAATTAATAGTTATTTAAATAAAAATGTGAATAAAGAGGTGGAATAATGGACTCATTAAGATTATTATTTACTTCTTTTTTGTCTATTTTTGTTGGAATTATGACTTTTATATTTCCTTATGAGGCAACAACATTGTTATTTATTGGTGTTTTATGTATAATTCTTTTAAGGATTGTTTCAAATATGTTTTTTTGGCTTAATTTGAAAAATAGTAAAAAGTTCTTTTCTAATTTATTTTTGGGTATATTTATTATATTAATCAGTTATTTTGTTTATAAATTGAAATCAAGTTTTGTATTATTTTTTCAAATAGCGTTTATTTTCTTTTTTAGTTTAGATACGATAAATAGATTTATTTGTTTTATATTAGTTAGAAAAGATAGTGTTTTAAAGAGTATATATTATATTGCTAGTTCACTTATTTCTTTACTTATTTGTATATTTGTTATTTCAAGAAATACTTTTGTTTCATATTTACTTGGTATATATGCTTTAGAGTTTGGTTTTTCTTATTTTAGAGATTTTATTATGAGTATTTCATCTTATAGATTAAAAGGAATAAGACCTAGTGTTCCGGTTTTGATTGCTTTATTTATTCCTTATTTTGCTTATAAAAGAGTTAAAATACTTAAGGAAATGGGTAAGGATGTAAAGGGTACTTTTGAAGCAAGGAAGCCTGATATTTATATTTCGATACATGTTGGGCCTAAAATATATAGTAGGCCTGGTCATATTGATATTTGTTTTGAGGATGAGGTTTTAGCGTTTGGTCAATATGATAAAGATAGTTTATCTTTCTTTAAAATATTTGGTGATGGAGTTATGTATAGTTTAACTAATAGGTTAAAGTATTATGATTTTGTTAGAGATGTTGATAAAAAAGTTATTTTTGAATATGGTTTTTATTTAACTGATAAAGAAAAGAGCATTATAAGATCTCGTATTAAGAATTTGAAAAAGGATACAGTTCCTTGGTCTAGTCCGTATGATTATACTTATGCTCATAAATTGGAAAGTAGAATGAATGCTAAATTATATAAGTTTAGTCGTGGTAATTTAAAAAAGTATTATTCAACTAGAAATAATTGCGTTTTTCTTGTTGATATTTTGATAAAAGATATACTTATTGATAGGATTGATTCTGGTAGTTTTATAATTCCTGGTAACTATATGTATTATTTTGATACGTGGCGCAAGGTAAAAAATAGTAGGATTGTTAGTTTTAAAATTTATAGTTGATTGTTTAATATTTTTATGGTAAAATCTATATAGAATAGGGATGATTTTATGAATAAAAAAGGTTTGATTATTTTTATAGTTTTACTTGTTCTGTATTGTGTAATAGGTTCTGTTGCGTATTATCGTAAAGTTGTTAATGGCACAATAACTGGTAATTCTGGTAAGGCTGTTTTTAATGTTAGTGGTTTTACTGAGGTTAATCAGTCAAAAATAATTACTTTAAAGGATGGTGCGATTGTACCTGGTGATAAGGGTTCTTTTGATTTAGTTATGGATGCTACTGGATCATCTGTTGATATGTATGCTAGTCTTAGAATTGAAAGAACTAGTTTACCGGAAAACTTAAAGTTTTATATTTCTAGTGATTATAAGAGTGAATTACATACTTATTATTCTTATTTGAAAACTGCTAGTGAGACTTTAACTATATATTGGTACTGGAATCCTTATATTGATGATACAAAGGATAATGAGTTTATTAATTCTAATAATACCGAAAACTTAGATGCTAGTATTATTGTTAATGCGGTTCAGGTTAGTACGAGGGCTGATATGAAGAATGGTGCTTCTAGTAAAACAGAGTTTTGGAGTGATTCTTATAGGCCTTATATTAAAACTATTAGTTTTGAGAAAAATATAAATAATTTACCTAGTACTTGTGATAATGCTAATTTGTGTTTTGATATAAGTAGTACTGATAGTAAAAGACAAGTTTATGCTTATTTAAAAGATAGTGGATCTAAGGATGCTTCAAATAATGTTTTATATAATTTATATATTGCAAGTGATGCTCCAATATTCGCGCCATTTAATTGTGATAGTTTATTTAGAAACTTTACTAGTTTAGTTACGATTGATTTTAATAGTAATTTTAATACAAGTAATGTTACTAATATGGTTGGTATGTTTCAAGGATGCACTTCGATTGTTAGTTTGGATTTAAATAGTTTTAATACAGCAAATGTAACAGATATGACTAGTGGAAATACGCGTAGTATATTTTCTGGTTGTTCAAGCTTAACTAATTTGTACATAAATAATTTTAATACGAAAAATGTTACTGCGATGGGGACTTTGTTTTCTGGTTGTTCATCTTTAACAAATTTAGATTTAAGTAGTTTTAATACTTCAAAAGTTACTACTATGAATAGTATGTTTTCTGGATGTTCATCTTTAACTAGTCTAGATTCAAATAGTTTTAATACATCGAATGTAACTGATATGGCAAGTATGTTTTCCAAATGTTCATCTTTAGCAAGCCTTAATATAAGTAAATTTAATACCTCTAAGGTAACGGATATGAGGGATATGTTTTATAAATGTTCATCTTTAACAAGTTTGGATTTAAGTAGTTTTAATACGTCAAAAGTAACGAATATGTATCGTGTGTTTTCTGATTGCTCATCATTAATAAGTTTGGACTTAAGTAGTTTTAATACATCAAATGTAACAAATATGACTATTATGTTTTCTGATTGCTCATCATTAATAAGTTTGGATTTGAGTAATTTTAATACTTTAAACGTAACAAATACGAGTAGTATGTTTTATAATTGCTCAAAGCTTACAACAACAATAAATATAATGAATGCAAGTGTAACAGATTATAGTTTTATGTTTTATGATGCTGCAACTGATGCGAACGCTAAAATAACAGTTAATTATATTGCTGGTGCAAGTACTTTAGTTGATAATATGATTGCAACTAAATCAGCAAATAGTAATGTAGTAAAAGGTAATCAAATATAGGATTAATTCCTATATTTTTCATTTACTTTACAATTATAATATTGTATAATTTATATAGAGTAGGAGTAAGCTATGAATAAGAAAAAGTATTTTTTTATAATTGCTTTTTTAATTGTTATTGGTATTATATTGCTTTTCTCATTAAAAAAAGATGGAATTGTTAATAATAAGAAAACTATATATTATGTTACATTAAAAGGAAAAGGATTTGATGTAAATCAAACATTAAGTTGCTTTACATATTCTAATAAATGTAAAGTAAAATTGCCTCTAATTAATAGAACTAATTATGAACTTGTTGGATGGAGTAAGAATGATTTACTTAATCCAGAATATTTAGTTAATGAAAGTATAGAAATTGATAATAATATAGAACTATATGCAATTACAAGAAAAAAACTAACGCTTTTAGCTGGTGAAGAAGAAATATCTTGTTATATATACAATGATGAATCATCTTGTAAAGTAAAATTACCTTATTATGATAATGTTATAGGGTATAGTCTAAATAATAATGGAAATATAAATTATAATAAAGGAAGCATAATTAAATTAGCGCAAGATATAACAATATATCCTGTTTATGAAAATAAAGTTGAACATACTATAACTATAAATGGAAATGGTGCGAGTGTTCAAAGTAATAAATTAACTTGTAAAGGCGATAATTGTAGTGTTAAATTACCAATAATAACAAGAAACGGTTATGAAATAATAGGGTATAGTTTAAAAGCAACCGATAAAACAGCTCTATATAAAAGTGGACAAACTATAAATGTTAATAATAATATGATACTTTATGCAATTACTAAAAAAGAAATTGTTGTTAATCTCGAAAGTGTTGGAAGTAAAACTTGTAATATATATAATAATCAAAGTATATGTTCAGTTTATATTCCGAATGTAGAAGGAATAAATGGATGGAGTATTGTTAAAAATTCTGATTATATTTTTTATTACGGAGGAAAATCTTATAGTTTTTCTAAAAAAATAGATTTGTATCCTGTAAGACTAAAAAAAATAAGTGCTAACTTTATTGTAAATGGTAATATTTATACTACCAAAGCTTGTACTTTAAATAATGGCGGATGTTATATAGAGGCGCCAATTATTAATGTAAAAGGAACAACTATATATGAATATAGTACTTCTATTAATAGTGAGACTAAATGCTTAGCTGGGGATAAATGTTATATAGAAAAAGATACTAATTTTTATGTACATAAAGGTTCATATTATAGAGAATTTGATGTTTATGATAGTATTACTATAGGTAAAACTACTATAGAAGTACAAAAAGGATGTTCTTATTCTAATAACATTAGAGACGCGAGAGAAGCTTATAATTATTTTCCTAAATTATTTACAAATGTAAAAATAACTTTTTTAACAAATAAAGATTATGTAAAATTTCACGGAAATGATACAGTTGGAAAGAATATTATACTTGAAACAAATGATTATGCAATAACATTTGTTGATATCAACTGTGAAACTTACACGAATTACGATTATCCTAGTGAAGTTATTGTTCACGAACTTGTCCATACTTATGATAAAAAGACATATTTTAATCAAAATAAAATTGCGCTTTCAAGTACAAGCATTGTTAGTAATTTATATAATAAATATGTAAGTATGAGTAATAGACCAATGAGGGATTATTCATATTCTAATAAACAAGAGTTTATGGCTGATATGGGAGAATATTACTTTTTGAAATATCATAAAAATCAAAATATAGATATACCAAATGATATAAAAGAATTTGTTGAAAAATATTTGAAGGGGTAAGTATGCGAATACTTATAAATGATACCCTCCAGATTATGTTGTACAAAATTTAAGAAAAAATGTAGAATGATTATATTAAATATGCTATAATTGATATAGATAAAAGATAAGGGTGATAAGAATGTATAATTTAGGAGAACATTTTAAGGTGAAAAATGAAAATGTAAGTAGTAATCTTATATTTAAAGGCGATAAATATAGAATTAGTATTCTTTCAAATAGTTTAGTTAGAATTGAATATAATGAGTTTGGAGCTTTTCTAGATAGTCCAACACAATTGGTTAGAAATAGAAAGTTTGATTTGATTAAATTAGATGTCAAAGAAGATGATAAGTATTTAGAAATAAAAACTACTGATTTTACATTATATTATACAAAGAATATGCCTTATAAAAATAATATTAAAATTGTTGTAAATGGAAAAGAGTGGCGGTTTGATCATCCAGAAGCGAGAAGATATGAAGTTCCGGGAAGTAATATTAATTCTAAATATATGAAAGGATTATATTCATTAGATGGGTTTGTAAGTATTGATGATTATACTTATGAATTGCTTGAAAACGGCGAGTATCGTAAAAGAGAGGGAGAGTATATTGATAAATATATATTCCTTTATGGAAATGATTTTAATAAATGTTTAAAAGATTATTTTAATTTAACAGGTTATCCAACAATGATGCCAAGATATGCTTTTGGAATATGGTGGAGTAAAGATAAGGAATATAGTACTTTAGAATTAAAAGAATTGGTTACATTATTTAAAGAAAATAATATTCCTTTATCAGCAATTATATTAGATCATTATTGGCATGTTAATGTATATAATAAAAACTTTATTGAATCAGGTTTTACTTTTAATGGTAAACTAATAGATGATCCAATCAACTTAACAAATTATTTACATTCATCTGGTATTAGAATTGGTCTTACTTTAGATCCAAGTTTAGGATTTTATCCTTTTGAAGCAAGTTATAATAGTTTAGTTAATTATTTAAATAAAGATGAAAAAGGAATAATTCCTTTTAATGCAATTAATCCTAAAGATATAGATGTATATTTGAAAATTTTAATTCATCCACTTGATAATATCGGAATTGATTTTTACTATAATGATACTAAAGAAATAAATAACAATTACTGGTTAATTAGAAATGCTAATTATATTGATATGGAAAGAAATTATCAAAAGAGACCTATTGTAATCGGTAAGAAAACAGGTTTAGTAGATCATAGATATGGTATTGTTTATACGGGTAAAACAAATGTTGATTTTAAAACATTAAATGATGTAGCGCGTTACAACGTGTTGATGTCAAATATGGGCCTTAATTTCTATACATATGATGTTGGTGGATTTGAAGGAGGATTTGAATCATCAGATTTATATACAAGAAGTGTTCAGTTAGGTACGTTTTCGCCGATTTTTAAATTTGGTTCAGGAAATAGTAAATACTATAAAAGAGAACCTTGGAGATGGGATACTGAAACTTATGAAATTACAAAATATTATTTGAATTTAAGACAAAAAATGATTTTGTATTTATATAATGAAGCTTATGATTATTCAACAAAGGGTAAACTTTTGATTGAACCAATTTATTATAGTAATCCAGCATTTTATGATGATGATATTTATAAAAATGAATATTTTTTAGGAGAATCATTATTAATCGCACCTATACTTAATAAAATGGATGAAGTTATGAAAAGAACGGTTCATAAGTTTTATATTCCTGATGGTATTTGGTATGATTTTTCAACTGGAAAAAAATATCCGGGTAATCATAAATATATTTCCTTTTATAAATTAAAAGATTATCCAGTATTTGTTAAAGCTGGCGCAATTATTCCTTTTGGTTATAATGAAAATATAAATGATACAAATAGTCCTAGTACTTTGGAAATTCAGATATTTCCAGGTAAATCAAATACTTATGAATTATATGAAGATGATGGTGTTAGTTCTCTTTATAAACAAGGCTATTTTATAAAAACAGAAATAGAATATAATTATTTTCCAAACAATTATACAGTTATAATTAGACCGATTGCTGGTAAGAGTAATATTATTCCTGATCGTAGAGATTATCGTATTGTTTTTAGAAATGTTAGAAATGCTGATGAAGTAATAGTTTATGAACAAGATATGAAGATTTTACCAAAAACATATTCGGTTGGACCTAATTTTATAGTAGAAGTATCTAATATAAGAACAGTTTCGCAGCTTACGATAAATTGTAAGGGTAAAGATATTGAAATTGATGCTGTTAAAATAATTGATGAAGATATTGAAGCTATTTTGAATGATTTAAATATTGATACATCTTTAAAAGATGAAATTGATAAAATTATATTTGGTGATGATAGTATTAATAAGAAGAGAATTAAGCTTAGAAAATTGAGAACTAAAGGTCTTGATTATAAGAATCTTAGATTATTCTTAAGGTTACTAGAACACATTAAACAATTATGAGTTATAATTATTATAACTCTTTATTTTAGTTATAAAATATTGTATAATTAATTAGAAAGGTATGATGTAAATGGAAAAAAAATGGTATGCTTTTGATAAGAGTTTTGTGTTAAATGATTTAAATTCTAGATATGATGGACTTAGTTCAAACGAAGCTAAGGAAAGAATTAAAAAATATGGAAAAAATGAATTACCGAAGAAAAAAAGAGATAGTTTTTTTAAACTATTAATTAAGGGATTACTTGATCCAATTGTTATAATTTTGGTAATTACAATTGTTTTTTCTTTTATAATTAATGAAAGATTTGATGCATATGCGATTATGTTTATTATGGTTGTTGATTTGATAATTGGCGCTACTCAAGAATGGAGTGCTTCTAAAACAGCAGATAGTTTATCTAAACTTATAAGAGTTAATAACAAAGTAATAAGAGATGGTAAGTTAATTGAGATTTTATCACTTGATCTGACAATCGGTGATGTTATTTTGCTTGAATCTGGTGATAAGATTTCTTGTGATGCTAGAATACTTGAAAGCACAAATTTACAGGTTGATGAATCTACTTTAACAGGTGAAAGTGCAAATGTTGCTAAGATGGATTGTATTTTGGATGATACTTTGACTTTGGGTGATATTAAAAATATGGTATTTGCAGGTACGACTGTTTTAACTGGGAGAGCAAGGTGTGTTGTAACTAGTATTGGTTCATCTACGGAAGTTGGTAAGATAGCGCATAAGGTAACGAATACGAAAGAAGAAAAGTCACCATTAACAATTAGAATGGAAAAATTTTCAAAACAAATATGTTTAATGATTATATTTGTTGGTTTAATTATTACGATTGTTTTATTTAGTAAGGGTATGCCTTTTAAAGATATATTTTTGGCGGTTATTGCTTTATCTGTTTCAGCTATGCCAGAAGGGCTTCCTCTTGCTTTAACACTTGCTTTAACTATTTCTAGTAAGAGAATGTTTAAGAAGAATGTTGTTGTTAAAAAGTTAACTTCGGCTGAAAGTCTTGGTAGTTGTACTTTGATTGCTAGTGATAAAACTGGTACTTTAACAGTAAATGAACAGACTGCTAAAAAAATAATTTTACCTAATGGTGATGGTTTTGATATAACAGGTGTTGGTTATAATGTTGATGGAATGATAAGTGCGACTTCTAGTGATATAGAGCGCGCTAAAAATATTGCTTTTTTGGGTTCTATAAATAATGAAGGAAAGTTTGAAAATGAAAATGATATGTATGGTGATTCGATCGATATTGCTTTTCTTGTTTTAGGGAAAAAGGCAGGAATTGATAATATGGGGGTTGAGATACTTGGAAAAATACCATATGAATCAGAAAAGAGATATTCGGCAGTTTTTTATAAAATTGATGATGATATGTATTGTACTGTTAAGGGTTCTTTGGAAAAGGTTTTGTCTTTTTGTAAGGATATGAGAGTTGAAGATAAGGTAAAGAGAATTGATGAAGATATTTTAAGGAGTCAAAATGATTTACTTGCGGGATCTGGTTATCGTACGATTGCACTTGCTAGTTGTAAAATGAAAGATTTTGATAAGAAAGATGAATATAATGATAAAGATATACCTTCTTTATGTTTTGAGGGAATTGTAGGTTTTATTGATCCAATAAGGGAAGAAGTTAAGGATGCGATTATTTCTTGTCAAAAGGCTTCAGTTAAAGTAGTTATGATTACGGGTGATCAAGCTTTGACGGCTTATAATATTGCTAAAGAATTGAATTTGATTTCTTCATTTGATGAGGTTACAACAGGAATTGAACTTGATAGTTATTTTGAAAAAGGATTAGATGTTTTTGATAAATTTGTTCAAAGTAAGAAAGTTTTTACACGAATAGCGCCTATTCAAAAATTAGAAATTGTAGAATCTTATAAAAGAAGTGGTGAATTTGTTGCTGTTACTGGTGATGGTGTTAATGATACACCAGCTTTAAAGGCTGCTAATATTGGAGTTGCTATGGGAAGTGGCACGAGTGCTGCTAGAGAAACGGCTTCAATGATTGTAATCGATGATAATTTTAAATCAATTGTTAGCGGTATTAAAGAAGGAAGGGGAACTTATAGTAATATAAGAAAGGTTAGTTATTTGCTTCTTTCTTGCGGTCTTGCGGAAGTATTATTTTTCCTTTTATCAGTTATGTTTAATTTTCCAATGCCTCTAGTCGCGATTCAGTTATTATGGCTTAATATAACTACTGATGGGCTTCAAGATCTTGCTTTATCATTTGAAAAAACAGATGATGATGTTATGCTTGAAAAGCCTAAAAATACAAACGAATCCATATTTAATAGAGATTTATTTCTTGAAGTTTTAATATCTGGTTTGAGTATGGGGTTAATTGTATTTCTTGTATGGGTTGTTTTACTTAAGAAGCTTTCATTTGATGTTTATACAGCTCGTGGTTATATTATGATGTTAATGGTATTTATGCAAAATATGCATACTTTAAATTGTCGTAGTGAATCTAAACATATATATAAGGTTGGTTTTAAAAAGAATCCTTTTGTTATATTTAGTATTATTCTTGCTACCAGTTTACAAATTATCGTTGCCGAAGTTCCTATTTTGAGTGAATTTTTAGATACAACTTCTGTTCCGGTTGGGGATATGATTATCTTGTTTTTAATTTCACTTAGTATTATAATTATTGTTGAACTTTATAAGTCTATAAAGAAAAGGAAAGGAAAAAGGGTATGAGTTTACTTGTTAAAAATGTTAATAAATCATTTGGAACAAAAAAGGTTGTTGATGATTTGTCATTTGAACTTAATAAACCCGGTGTTTTTGGTTTACTTGGTACAAATGGTGCTGGTAAGACAACTAGTATAAGAATGATTTTAGGAATTATTAAAAAAGATTCTGGTGAGATTAGTTTTAATGGTAAGAGTGTTACAAGAAAAAATGTTAATTTTGGTTATTTGCCAGAAGAAAGAGGATTATATCCGAAGAGTAAAATCTATGATCAATTAATGTACTTCGCTAATTTAAAGGGAATGAGTAAAGTTGATGGTGATAAGGCTATTAGATATTGGCTTGATAAATTAAAGGTAAGTGAATATATAAATTATACCGCTGAAAAGTTATCGAAGGGTAATCAACAAAAGATTCAGTTTATTACGGCTGTTTTACATAATCCTGATTTAATTGTTTTAGATGAACCTTTTAGTGGATTAGATCCTGTTAATACTGAGATTTTGAGTAATGTTATGAAAGAATTAATCAGTGAGGGAAAATACATAATTATGTCTTCTCATCAGATGAATTCAGTTGAAGAGTTTTGTACGGATTTGATTATTTTAAATAGGGGTAAGACTGTTTTAAAGGGTAATTTAAAAGATATTAAAAGTTCTTATAATTCTTCTAAGGTTTTGGTTGAAACTGATGATAACATTGATTCGATTATAAAAAAATTAAAACTTAATATTTTATCAAGTAATGATGGAGTATATATTATTGAAAATAGTAATAAGGATTTATTAAAAGAGTTATGCGATAATAATATAAATGTTTCTAAGTATGAGATTGTTAAGCCTTCTCTTCATGAGATATTTATTGAGAAAGTAGGTGAATAGGGTGAAGGATTTATTTACTGTTGCTAGTTTTACTTTAAAGGAAATGGTTAAGAAAAAGTCTTTTATTATTTCTAATATTATATTTTTGATTATTATTTTAATTGGTACTAATGTTCCTGGAATTATGGAAAAGTTTAATGGTTCTAATGATGGAAGAAAAGTATTGATTGTTGATTCTAAAAATGTTTTTAAGGGTTCTTTAGATTATTTAGTTAGTGAGAATAGTAGTTATGATATAACTATTTCTAATGAAAATCATGATAAAGAAAGGATTAAAGATTTTTTAGAAAATGGTGATTATGAAGAGGTAATTGTTTTAGATGTTAATGAACAAAATTTGATTTTTAATGATTATCAAGAAGAGGCTACTTTAATGAGTGTTCCGCCTGATGATTTGATGAAAATGATTACTGATTTATATTATGGTATTAGGTTAGCTAATTTGAATTTAAGTACTGAAGAACTTAGTAGTTTACATTTTAATACAGAACTTAATATGGTTTATATTAAAGAAAATACAAGTGGTAATAGTATATTTGCAATGATGATGTTTTCAATAGTTTTATTCTATGCGGTATTCTTTTGTGCGAGTCAAGTTTCTGCTTCTGTTACAACGGAAAAGACTTCTAAGATTATTGAGTCACTTACTACTTCTACGAGTCCAAAATATATAGTTTTGGGTAAAACTTTAGGTGTTGGTATTGTTGGTTTGTTACAACTGCTTTATTTATTGATTGCGTTAGTTGTTTGTGGTAAGGCTTTCTTGCCTAAACGTTTATTAGAGGGCTTTATTAATTTTAGTTCGATTACACCTTTGGTATGGGTAACAGTTATTATTTATTTTATACTTGGTTATGCCTTATATGCTTTGATTTTCGCTTTGACGGGTTCGCTTGTTCAGAAGCCAGAAGATATTCAAAATGCTAATTCACCTGTTTCAATGATTTCGGTATTTTCATTTTATTTGGCATATTTTTCTATGATGAATCCTGTTAGTTCATTTAGTACGGTTTCAGCTTTATTTCCGTTTTCATCACCATTTAGTATGCCTTCAAGGGTTTTACTTAATGTTGTTAGTGTGCCGGAGTTTATTTTATCGGTTGTTATTTTGATTCTAACTTGTATACTTGTTGGTTATGCATCTATTAGGGTTTATTCAAATGCTATTCTTAATTATGGTAATAAGTTTAGTTTGAAAGATATTAAAAAATATCTAAAACAAAAATAGGAATTAAATCCTATTTTTTTTAATAAAATCCTTGATTTTCTCCGAGAAATATCGTTTTGTGGTATTTATGGGTGGAAATATGATATAAAAATGAGATTTTGTCTCATTTTTATTATAACTTTTTATATTTTGAATCATCATATCCTAGTATACATATAAAAATTGTTGGAAAGAATAGTAGGCCAAGTGCGAATAGTTTGTTTTTATTAAAACTTTTTGAAATATTTGCGTATGCTACTAGTAACATTAATAACAAAATTATTGCAACTATGTATGATATGAAATTTTCTACTGGAATAAATAGTAATAAAATTGCCCACCATCCGGGTAAGTTACCAATTTTAAATATTACTCCTAAATTAAGTATTGGTATTAGACTCCACCATCCTGGATAATCTGCTTTTTGAACATTTTAAATGTTCCGATTAAGGTGATTATTCCTAAAATAGTTGAAATTATTATATATGGTGTTGATAGTTTTAGTAATAATGATAGTATATTTGGGTTTTCCATTTTATTTTCCTTTCTTCATATATCATAATCTCTTTAGTTTTATTTGTCAAAATTACTCTTTATAAATTTTACTAAATCACTTGCCGAGTTCTTATTAATAATTTTGCTTTGACTTTTTATCATTTCTTTTTGCAATTTGTTATCATTTAATAATTTTATAATATTTTGAATTATTTCATTTTCATTATCGCATTTTATACTCATTTTATGATTATAAAAGAAGTTTGTATTAATTGTTTCAATTCCTGGTATCGCGAATGCGTGAATTAATGGTTTATTAATGGAAGCAATTTCAGTAGATGATAATCCTCCTGGTTTTGATACAACTATATCTGATGAATAAATTAAATCATTCATATTATGAACATAGCCTAATGTTATTAATTTTTTATTTTTTATTTTTTTAAGTTTATTATATAGTTCTTTGTTTGAACCTGTTACAATTATTATTTTGGTATTATCAATTTCTAATAAGTTATTAACAATTTTGTTTATATTACCAAATCCCATACTTCCTAACATTATAAGGATGGTTTTTTCTTTATCTATATTTAGATTATATCTGATGTCTTTGGCATTTTTAATAAAGTTACTTGATACAGGTATTCCGGTTTTAAGAAGTTTTTTTTCATCTATTCCTTTATTTATGAAATCTTTTTCTATTCCATTTTGAATTACATAATAATTAGGATTTGCTTCTTCCATAAATGGACAAGCTGTATAATCGGTTGCAACTAAAAGAAATGGTACTTTTTTAATTGCTGTTAGTGTAAGGGCAGGGAAGATGTGAGTTGTAATTACTAAATCAATTTTATTTTGAATTATGTAATTGTATAATTTTTTCTTGTGCAATTTATTTACTGAATATACGGGACTTTTTAGTTTGGTTTTACTATATAATTCACCTAATTTATAAACGACTTTAAATATTTTTCCGTTACCATTTAGAGTTGATAGATATAATTTTTCTGATAATTTTTTGGCTTTTTTATTTACAATATCATAGAAATCTTTGAATTCAGCTTCTATGTTATTATTTTTTAATTCTTCTAATATGTATTTAGCACATGCATTATGACCGCCACCGGTTGAACAAGATATTATTAATATTTTCATAGTGTTCTCCTTTATTTAATATTATTATACTTTAATTATACTTATTTTTCAATTAGAATAATATAATTTATTATGAATAGTGTTGATAAAAAAATAAGAAGGCTTTATTTTGAAGATTTTTTAATTATTGTTTTTATTTGTCTTAGTATTCTTAATCTTGTTGGTGATTATTATGAAAGAGAATATTTAAAATATAGAAATGTAAATTATAAGAGGGGCGCGAATAATATTTTTGATTTTACTTTAAGTATTACTGTTTTAATATATTTGTATTTTGTTGTACGAAATTATAATTCTTATAAAAGTGTTTCGAATGATTATAAAGTATTATATAGTGTAAAGTTATTTGGGAGCATTTTAATAATAGTGGGTGCGGTTTGTTTATTGTATTTTCAAAAGAATCAAAAAAATTTTGTAGGTATACCGGCTATTTAGAAAAATATCTTTATTTTTCTTTTTTTTTGTTGTATAATAATTTTAGAAAATAGGTGATTATTTGTGATTGTTAGAAAACCATATGCATTTTTTATTAAACATTTTAGATTATTTCATATTATTTTTGTTTTACTTGCTTTTAGACTTATTGTTGCAAATATAAGTTTATTTGAGTTTTTTGATAATTATGTTAGTTCTACACCAATGTTAGTTAGTTCATATATAGCTGATTCGGTTAAAGTAAATGTTATATGGGGCATTCTTTTGATTATTGGACTTGCTATTCTTATGGGTGTATTAATATATAAGAAAAAAGATATAAAATTATATGTTATAGAAATTATATCTTATGTATTTGTTACAGTTTTATTTGCTATTTCTAATAATATTGTTAATAATTTAACTAATTATTTGGTTGATATAAGAGTTGTAAAGGCAGTTCACGATATACTTTTTGCTAGTATATTTTTAGAGGCTATAATGATAGCTTTATTGTTTACAAGAGCAACGGGTTTTGATATTAAAAGGTTTGATTTTGCTAGTGATTATGCTAAGATAAATGCAACAAGTGAAGATAGAGAAGAAGTTGAACTTAATTTAGATTTTGATTTTAATGTTTTTAAAACAAGATTTAATAAGTTTATTAGAAATTTAAAATATTTTTATTTAGAAAATAAACTAGTTTGTCTTGGTATTGTTTGTTTAGCTTTAATAATTACTATTGGTTCAACTTATGCTTATTATAAGAATAGTCCTTATGTTAATATTAGTAGTAATGTTATAAGTGCGAATAAATATGTTGTTACTCTTGATAAGGTTTTTGTTGATAATAAAGATATGAAGAGAAATATGATTGATGGATCTAATTTTATTATTATGAAAGCTAATGTAAGATTAAGAGGTAGTTCAAGGAATACTTTTAATACTTCTAATATGATGCTTTTGATTAATCAGAGTTCTTATATACCTTTAAAAAAATATAATCAGTATTTTGAGGATTTTGGCAAACCATATAATGATGATGTTATAGAGGGAAGCGGAGATTATTATTTTGTTTATTCAGTTCCTTCAAGTGTTGATCTTACTGATATAAAGTTTGTATATGTTGATGTTAATAAGTATTATCAAAAAAATATTGATTTAATTGATTTAAGGAATAGTAATAGTTATGGTAATTATAGTGTTGGTGATCTTTTAACTATAAAGAGTTCATTTATGGATGATGTTGATTTCAAGATAGATGAGGTTAGTTTTAAGGAAAAGTTCCTGGTGCCTTATATTTATAAGTCAGCAAATAATTTTTATACAAGTAGTTATTATGTTACTCCTTCTATAAATGGAAATAATGATAAAAGTGTTATGAGAGTTATGAGTAATGCTTGTGATTTTATTGGTAGTTATGGTAAAATATATTATGATAATAAGAAATCAAGTGTTAGTTTAAAGAAAATTGAAACTCTAAAGAAGAATGATTATTGTTATTTTGAGACTGATTATAATGTTCTTCGTGCTTCAAATATATATTTGGAATTAGATGTTAGGGGAAATTTATATAAATATTATTTAAAGTGAAAAAAGTGTTTTATTCTTTTGAATAGTATGCTATAATTAATAGGAGAGAGTGGAATGAAAAGGATTTTTTTGATAATTGCTTTTGTGTTATTTATACCTTCTATTTATGCTTGTAGTTATTCTACTAAGTCAAATCAAAGAATTCTCGCTAGCAATGTTAATTTTAATGTTGATTATAGAATTGTTAATGATGAGGCTATATTTAAGGTTACAATTACGGGTATAAATAAAGATTTGTACGTTTCTTTTGGTAATAATAAATATTATGGTAAAGATAGTGATACAGTTGTTATAGATAATTTAAAGGCGGGCTCTAAAAATAAATTTGATGTTTATAGTGATACTTATGATTTTTGCCTTTTTGGTTCACTTAATAGTAGGACTATAAATATGCCAATTTATAATAAGTATTATAAGGACAAGCTTTGTTTGAATCATCAAAATAGTGATTTATGTTATAGATGGAATAATGTTAATATGACTTATGATGAGTTTAAAAAAACTGTTAGTAAACTTAATACTGATGAGGTTATTGTACCGGATGAACCGGTTAAGAGAAATGGTATATCTAATTATTTACTCATTATTGTTTTTGGTTTTATTCTTACAACTAGTGGTACAATAATTCTTGTTAGAAGGAAAAATGTTGGTTTTTAAGGAGTGATATGATGAAGAAGAAAATAATTTGTTTATTACTTATTGTTCTTAGTTCTTTTGGTTTTACAAAAGTGGTTGAGGCTAAACAAGTTTATTTATATTTTTTAGTTAACTGTGAGGAATCTAGAAGAAGATATAATGAGTTAACTGGAAAAGAATTAACTGGTTCTGGTGGCTATTGGATCGATGAAGAGAAAATTACGGATGAAATTAAGGGCGATTTAGCAGACAATAGTTCAAGTAATACGTGCGGACCAAACATTTCTGGTAAACTTGCTTGTTCGTTTGGTTGTATTGACGAGGCTATGAATAATGTTACTAATGGAACTGTTTATAAAGCAGAAACCGTCAAGGAACTAATGGATACACTAAATGCTGCTGGTGTTGGGAATAGTGTTGGCTCTGGTAATTATTGCAGAGAGGTATGCGCTGATAATAAAAAGTTTGAGGCTCCAGAAGATAATAGTGTAATTGCTAAACAAGGAACGAGATTTAATTGGCTTAATTCTGATGGACATATTTTGACTTTAAAAAACGAAAGAAATTGTAAGGTTATTTTTGATTCTAAAACTTGGGAAAGTGATTATAATGCTGCTGTTAGTGAGGTTAGTGATATAAATGCTAAACTTAAAAGAGGCGAAGATTATGAATGGTGCCCAAATGGTTATTCTTATGCTGGCGAGAGGAAATGTATAAGTAATGTTACGGGAAAATCTTATACATTAAGTTGTGATTCGAATTATTATTATGATAGCGATCATAATGGCGGAATCGTATGTAAAATGACAACTGAATACAAAAATAAACTTAAAAGTCAAAGAAATGAAGCAATTAAAAAGACAAATGATTTAATTAGTAATGCAAATGGTTGCTATAATCGTGTGAGTCCTGATTATAAACCTTGTGATGATGTTGAAGTATCATATGGTGATGAAGTTTATGGACCTATTCTTGATGCTGATAAAGATGCTAAAAGATTAGTTAGAACAGGTAGTAGTGGTTTAACTAGAAATTCTATGGACACTAAAACTATTTATATTACTAAAATAAATAGCTGCGGAGATAGTAGTTGCTCTATAAGTAGTGTGCAAATTAATTTGTTAAAAGCAAAAACTCTTACATATAAAGGTAATTATGCTTGGGATTTACAAGATGACTTATTTATGTGTGTAGGAATTGATGGTTATTCATATTTAAGATGTGAAATTGCTGAAAATAAACTTTCAGGAAGTAATAGTTATTTTGGAAAATATAAAAACTTTATTAAATTAGATAGTTCTAATTTTCCTGTTAACTTTAATTCAGCACCTACAGTACATGATATAAAAATAGATTATAAATGTGAAAATGCAACAAATAATACTTGCCATTATGCAGTTACAGAATGTATTGGACCAAAATGTCCAGAACCTGCACCTTGTGATCCAACAAAAGAAAATTGTGATGGCGGTAAAACAAATGGTAAGATTGATGTTATATATAGAGTTATTAATTTAAATAGTCCATTTCCTAATCGTGAACCTGGTTCAAACTGGAATAAAGAAAATTATGTAAATGATTATATAACAAAAAATAGAAATGTTAATACTGAAGAGGTTTATACAAAAGAACCGATGTATGAGATAACACTTGATCCATCTTTAATAAGAGAAATAAGAAATGATAACAAGAGTGTTAATTATGGAGATTTGAATCTTTATTGTAAAGATGGGGATGAATGTAGAAGTGAATACATTAAAAAGTTAAGTGATAATGGAAAATTATCTGGTTGTGGAACTGATAGTAACTTTAATTCTTGTAAGGCTGGTGATAGGTAATGAAGGAAACAATGTGGGCTTGGTTTGTTGTAGTAGTTGGTATTGTTTGCCTTGGTGCTGTATTCTTCTTTCAAAGAATTGTTAATACATCAGAACATAACTATTATATGTTAAAAGAAGTCACAGAAGCTTCTATGTGGGACGCTATTGATTTAGGTCATTATAGAACTAGTGATGGAGAAATTAAAATAATAAGAGAAAAATTTGTTGAAAGTTTTATCAGAAGATTTGCTGAAAGCGCAAATCTATCTAGAAATTATTTAATACAGATTTATGATGTCAATGAAATTCCACCAAAGGTTAGCATTAAAGTTTCAAGTAAAGAAACAGGAGTTGTTAATAGTGAGGAATATAACTTTGACATAATAAATAAATTAGATGCGATTTTTGAAACGCCATATTAAAGGAGGAAATTATGAATATTTTGGTTTCAATTAAAAGATTTTTTACTAATAAAAATGTAATAACTGTTATTGGTATAATCTTAATAATCGTATTGCTTTATTGGGGATATAATAAAGCAATTCAAACACAGGTTACACCTGTAAAAGGTATCCCGGTTGCTAAAGAGAAGATTTTGCCTGGAACTCTAATTACTGATGATATGATAGAAACTATTTCTGTTGCACCAATCGTTTTAGATAAAGGTAATGTATATACAAGAAAGAGCGATATTGTTGGAAGTAATAAGAAAATGTACTCTAACTATGATACTGCTATTCCAAAAGGAAGTATGTTCTATAAGAGTTCAATTATTACTGAAGATCAATTACCTAACTCAACTTTATTAGATTTAAAAGCTACAGAGGTTTTATATAATTTACCAGTTACTGTTCGTTCAACATTTGGTAATATTATAATGCCTGGTAATTATATTGATATTTACTTAAAAGCTGTAGAAGATGATACAAATGAAATTATTTATGGTAAGTTTATTGAAAATATCAAAGTTTTAGCTGTTAAAGATTCTAGTGGTAATGATGTATTTTCTAATAGTGAAGAAAAGAGAACTCCATCAATGATGCTATTTGGATTAGAACCTGAATTAAACGTTTTATTAAATAAAGCTAGTTATTTAACTAGAAATAATGTTGAGATTATTCCTGTTCCACACGGAGTAAATTCAGAAATTGTTGGAGATAAGAAAGTTTCATCTGAATATTTAAGAGAATTCATTAATTCTAGATCTGTTGATATTAATGAGAATCAAAGTAATGTAGAAGGATAGGTGATATTATGGATGCAGCATTTTCCCAAATTGATTTTGGACCGCTAACTCCTTATTTAGAAAATGATGATATTACCGATGTTTCCTATAGTAATAATGGACAAATCCATTTAAAAACTTTGTCTAGAGGTATTTTTAGAGAAGAAAATGAAGAAATAAATAATGCATTTATGGAAAAACTTGCATTTCAATGTGCCAATATGATGGGAAAGTCATTTAATATGGCTCATCCCTTCTTGGATGTTGAAAGTGCTGAACTTCGTCTTAATTTTGTTCACGATTCAATTGCCAAAAATGGTATTGCTTGTGTTATTCGTAAAACACCAGCTAAAATAAGACTTGAAAAACAAAAATTATTAGATGAAGATTATGTTACAGTTGATATACATGACTTTTTGATTACTTGTGTACAAGGTCATTGCAATATTATAATAAGTGGTGAAACTGGTTCAGGTAAAACAGAGTTTTTAAAGTATTTAGCTGCTCATACTAAAGAAGATGAAAAGTTAATTACAATAGAAGATACTCTTGAGTTGCACCTTGACAGAATATTCCCACATAGAGATATTGTTGCAATGAAAACAAATAATATAGCTTCTTATTCGGATGTTTTGGTTACTTGTATGAGACAAAACCCAAGATGGATTTTACTTTCCGAAGTAAGAAGTGCTGAAGCTGTTATGGCTGTTAGAAACTCTATTTCTTCTGGACACTACATTTTGTCTACAATTCACTCTGATAAAGCTTCTAGTATTCCTAGTCGTATGTATAGTTTGCTAGAAACTAATCAAGATATTGAACAATTTTTGAAATCAATTCATAGATATGTTCAACTTGGTGTTCATATTAGGGGTAGACAAGATAAAGCTACAAAAAGATTCAAAAGAGAAATTGCAGAAGTTACTGAATTCTTTGTTGACGAGAATAATGAGGCTGGTTATAATACTATTTATAAGAAAACCCAAGAGGGTGTTATTACGAAGAATAAACCATCGAAATACTTGATTGATTATTTGGATGGACAAGGTATTGTTTTACCTGATATTATTGTTGACAATGTTGAAGAACTTACGGTATAGGAGGTGCTGAATGACTTTATTTATATTTATTCTTATTGCAATTATAATGTTATTTATTGTTGTATATAGAAAAAGAAATGGCGAGAATGTATATAAATACATTATTAATTCTGCTGGTGATATTTATAATAGATATGCTCCATATTCTTATAAAACTGTTAAAGAAAAAGTTAAAGAAATGGGCCAGGATTATACTATTAGACAATATGTTACTGAGGTTTTAGGATTTTCAGCATTTACCGGTATTATTACGTATTTGTATTTTTACAATTTGATTATTTCAGCAATTTATATAGTTGTTGTTATAATGTTTATTCCTTATTTAAATTATCTAAGATGTAAGAGATTGTATAGTGAGTTTATTTTTGAACAAATTCAAGTTTATACAACTAATACTATTATGGAATTTGCAACTACACAAGCATTTGTTAAGTCTTTAGAGGGTGTTTATGAATCTAATATTCTAGAAGATCCAGTAAAGACTGATGTTAAGATTATGATTGATATGGCTTATGATAATGGTACTATTGATGAATCTATTAAGTTTTTTAATAACAAATATGATTATAATATAGTTAGAAATATGCATCAATTATTTTATCAAATAACTAATGAAGGCGCTCGTGATGCTGGTGAGACTTTAGATAATATGTCAAATGATATTGATATGTTAGTTGAAAGTGTTTATCGTGATCGTATTGATAGATCTGCTTTCCATAAGAAGTTTTTACAATTTGGTATTGTATTATATTTGATGATTATGTTAGTTCAATTTTTACTTGGACATGATTCATATATTCAATTATTAAACGATCCATTAGTTATGATTCTATTACATTTAGTTGTTTTAATTAATTCATTCTTCTTGTTAAGAGGAGAAAAATACTATAATGAAGATGTGGGGGCTGAATAATGAGTACTAGTTTAATGTTTATTATTATTGCAGCAATAGTTGTATTTATATTTTGGTATAATCAAGTATTTGATGCAAATAAGTTCTTTAAAGATGCTAGAGGATTATTTATGTTCCTTATGGAAGATGATTATAAATTCTATGCTACTATGAAGTATGGGGAAAAAGTAAATATTTATGATATGTTTGAAAAAAGAGTTAGAGATGCTATTATTGCTATGGCAGTATTCACTTTAGTTTTTTGGTCAAAAATGTCTTATATATATGTTTTGGTTATAGTAATTATTGGTTATGTTGTGTTTAAATCACAATATACTAGTTTGAAAAGTTATTATAAAAAGAACTTGAATAAAATTAATTTATTATTACCTTATTATTTAAAGAGTTTGGAAATATTAATTCAACATTATACTGTTCCTGTTGCGATGGCTAAATCAATTGATTCTGCACCAGAAATATTTAAACCTGGCTTAAGAAGATTGGTTGCACGTATAGAAGATGGTGATTCTACTGTTGAACCTTATATGGATTTTGCTAAAGAATATCCTGTTAGGGATTCTATGAGAATGATGAGACTTTTATATAGACTTAGTTTAGGTGCTCAGGAAAATAAGCAAGAACAATTACTTGCTTTTGGTAGAACTGTTTCATCTTTACAAAATAAATCTCGTGAGTATAAGTATAAAGAACGTTTAGATAATATGGAAAAACGTACTATGATAATGCTTGCTGCAACTGGTGGCGGTATTATGGGTATTATGTTATTTGCAATGATGATGCTTATGAATTTTTAATTGAAAAAATAAATAAAATGTGCTAATATTAATATAGAGGGTGGTGAGATAATGAAAGAAGCTGCTGGAGAGGCTAATTTAACTGTTGTTGCAATTATTTTGATAGCTGTTGTTGTTGCTGTTGCAACTCCACTTATAAACAGTTTGATGAAGAATGCTAAAACAAAAGCCTGCCGTACCGATGCTGGTTATTATCAAGAAAATGGTCAATGGGTTGGTGGAAATCAACAAGAATTTGATGATTGTATGGCTGGTAAGTAATATTTATTGGTGTATTAATAGTCCATATTTTATAAATGTGGACTACCATATGTTAATAAATAAGAAGGGAATGATTTTATGAAGGAGACTATTGCTAGTACATATCTCTATACAATAATTATAATATTTTTACTTATTGTATTTGGGTTTGCTGGTGGTTTAATTACATATCAAAAGGCTTATAAGGTTAATTCTAAGATTGCAAACGCGATTGAAAAGGCTGAAGGATATAATGATATTTCTATAACTGAAATTAATAGAGTACTTGGTACTATGGGATATAGAGGAAATGATAATAAGGTTTGTCCTGAGAGAAATGATGGAACCTTAATTACTGATAGCTCGAATATTCCTAGTTATAAGTATTGTGTTTATCAAACAAAGGTTGCAAGTAAGAGTGATCCTTATGATCAATATTTTATTGTTTCCTATATATTTATTGATTTACCTATAGTTGATGAGTTTAAAATATCAGTTAAATCAAAAACTACTGAAATATATCATTTCGGATTATAGGAGGAATTATGAGAGAGTCAATAAATACTGCTATTATAGTTGGCATTATTATTACTATTGTTGGATTAATTGAGCTTGTTTTATTTGCTTCTTTTGCTTATTCGAGAGCTTTTAAAGTAAAGGGTAGAATAGTTGATATGATTGAAGAAAAAGTTGATTTTTCATCTGGTATTACTGATAGCTTTATAAGTGAAGTTGATAGTGAGATAGGTAAAATTGGTTATAAAATTAATCAAATGGGTGTTAATAATTGTCCTAATTTAAATGAAGATGAGTATAGTGAAAAATATAAGTTTGTAAATAGTAGTTCGAATTATAATTACTGTATTTATCAAACTAAAGAAAAGAATGATAAAGGGGAAGGTTATTATTATACTGTTATTTCATATATGTATTTTGATACACCTTTAATTTCGTTTAAGATTCCTATTAAGGGTCAAACAAAAACAATGTATAATTATGAAGGGAGATAAATATGAATGTAATTGTTTCTAATAAATATCAATCAATGCTAGCTGATTTAAATATTGATGTTATAAAAAGGTTGGATGGAGAGTTTGATGCTGATGAACTTGGTGGTATGTTTAAAAACTTTTTCTTTCAAAGAATGATTCTTGATATTACTGCTTTAAAGAATTATAAAGATATTAAAACTTTACAAAAGTTATCAATATTACTTGATATGGACAAAGTTATTTTACTTTTGGATGATTCAGAAGAAACTACTTCGAGTGAGTTTTTAAGTCAACTTGTTTCTATTGGTATATATAATTTCACTAAAAATGTTGATGGTATTATGTATTTGTATAATCATCCTAATACTTATAGAGATGTAGCGCATATACATCAGCTAGGTGTTCAAAAGGCTGATAATACAGTTGTTGTTCAAAATGTTATTAATACTGAGGAAGCTAAAAAGGCTTATGTGCTTGGTGTTAAGAATGTTAATAAACAGGCTGGTGCGACTAGTTTAGTTTATATGATGAAAAAGCAACTTGCTAAAAATTATAAGGTAGTAGCAATTGAGGTTGATAAGACTGATTTTATTTATTTCCAAGATAAGGATTTGATTAGTGTTAGGAATCCTGAGGTTGGTAATACGATTGCTAAATATCACGATAAAGAAATTATTTTACTTGATGTAAATGGTAGCCAGGGAGCGCTTGATTTGTGTGATGATGTTATTTATTTGATCGAGCCTTCTGTTATTAAATTAAATAGGTTAATGATGATGGATAATATGGCTATTAGAAGACTTAAGGATAAGAAAATTGTTCTTAATCAGAGTTTGATCAATTCTAAGGATATCTTGGATTTTGAATATGAGGCAAGAGTTAAGATTTTCTATAATTTGCCTCCGCTTGATGAAAGGGATGTTCATAATGTTCCTTTGAATGCATTCTTGGTTCGTTTAGGATTTGAAAGACAACAAGATGCTGAGAGTGAAAACAGAAAGAAAATCTTAGGATTGTTTTAAGGAAGGAGGTTTAGTTATATGAATAAAAATGTTAAAAAGGTTATGATGATGCTTTTCTTAGTAGGATTTACATTTGTAATTTTATCAGGTAATGTATTTGCTGATGTTTCTTGTCCAACTGACGCTACAGATTGTAATGGTGTTTGCGTTCCAAATAGTTTAATTAATATAGTTGCAACTGTTGTTACTATTATAAAAATAGGAGTACCTATTATCTTAGTTGTACTTGGTATGATTGACATGGGTAAAGCTGTAGCAAGTCAAAAAGAAGATGAGATCAAAAAGGGTCAAAAGATTTTAATTAGTAGATGTATTGCTGCTGGTATTGTATTCTTTGTAGTTGCAATAGTACAATTACTTGTAAATGTTATTGCAGGTGCTGACAGTTCGGCTAGTGTTTGGGGTTGTGTTTGCAAATTTTTAGGTTCATGTCCGGAAACACCATAAAGTTATAATTAAGGATGAAAATATTTTCATCCTTTTTTATTGTACTTATTGCAGTTTTATTTTTATAATGATATAATTGTTATAGAAAATTGAGGTATTTATATGAAATTAATTTATTTTTTATTATTTATTAGTTTATTTGGAGTTGGAAGTGTTAGTGCTGCTGATATGACAACAGGAATATGTAATAATGAGTATTTACAACCTTTTATTAATATTGTTAGTACAATTGTTAATATAATTAAAATTGGAGTGCCTATTATATTAATTGTACTTGGTATGATTGATATGGGAAAAGCTGTAGCAAGTCAAAAAGATGATAAGATTAAAGCTGGTCAAAAGATTTTAATTAGTAGATTAATTACAGGTGGGATTGTATTTTTTATAGTTGCAATTGTTCAAATGCTTGTTAGTATAATAGAAGGCGCTACTGGTAAAAGTGAAATAATGAACTGCGTTTGTAAGTTTGTTGGTGCTTGTGATAGTAGTGACAATAATAATAACAATAATAATAACAATAAAAATAACAATAATAATAAAAAGCCAAACGGTGATAATTTGGATGAAAAAATAAAGGATTAGGAGGTTTTTATATGAAGAAAGTTTTTATAGTTTTTTTAACATTGCTTGTTTTATGTGTTTCAACTCCTGTTTATGCGGATGATGTTTGTGGAACAGATGCTGTAGCAATGGATGTTGATGCTTGTAATAATATAGGTGGTATTCCGACTAAATGTGGTATTCCTTCTGGTCTTGCTGGTATGATCAATGATGCATTTAACTTATTAAAAATAGGAGTACCAGTTGTGCTTATAATAATTGGTATGATTGATTTATTAAAAGCAGTTGCTGGTCAAAAAGAAGAAGACATAAAAAAAGGCTGGAATATGTTTGCCAAAAGAGTTATTTATGGTATAGCTGTATTCTTTGTATTCTTTTTGGTTCAGTTTGTTGTAAGCTTATTACCTGGAAAAAGTGGTAAAGCTGATATATTAAGTTGTGTAAAAACATTTTTTGGTTATGGTGGAGAAACACAAGTTTGTTGTATAACTAAGGGCGCTAATACTAAGAATAACGATAAAAACAATAATGACAATAATAATGAAACTGACAATAATGAAAATAATAATGAGAATATTGGTGACGAAACTGGCGATGAAGAGAATAATGCTGTTAGTAATGAACAATAATTTTGTAGTAGTAAAATAGTTTTAAGTGTAATGAAAGGAATGATTAATGTGGTTAAAGGATTTATAAAAAAAATAATTGTATTTATTATTCCTTTTTTGTTTGTTTTGAATATTTATGCAGAAGATAAAATGATTAAGTACTATTATAAAGTAGAGGGTGCTGAATATATTGTTCTATTAACTGCTGATAGTAATAATAAGAATGTAAAAGATATTAAAATATCAAAATTATCATCTGATAATCCTTCGGTTAGTATTCCTATATATATTACAACTTTTGTTCAAGGTAAAAAGTTTGAATTAAATAGAGCTGGTATTTATGATTATTCAGAAACTTTAGATATGATGGAAATGGCAGAGGTGTTTAATACTAGAGATGAATTATTTAGTGATTTTATTTCTAATCCTGAAAAGTATAAACCTATTTTACTATTTGATAAAGAAGGAAAGGCAGTTCTTATAAGTCCTTATTTTAATAAGGATGTATATAAAGAAACATTCAATTTTACTTCAAATAATTTAAATGATTATCCTGATATTATTTCTAAATTATTTAATGCAGATTTAACAAGACTTGATAAGGAAGAAAAGTTTAATTTTTATGATGAAATAAAAATTGATAAAAATGTTAATCCAAAGTTTGATAGAGTAAAAAAAGATGCTGTTGATTCTGAGGATAAGAATAATAATAACAATAATAATAACAATAATAGTGGTGGTAGTTATACTGGTGGAACTTGTACTAAATATTCTAAACAATTAAGTTTATTAAATGAAAAAATTGTAGGAAAAGGTAAAACAAAAGGTGTATGCTCAGCTAAATCATTAAATGAAATACAAAAATTAGCAAGTCTATATGATGTCAAAAATAATTTTGACAGATCGATACTTGAACCCGAATGTGAAAATGCTGTATTTGGTGATAACGGCTATTTGGATGTAATTATAGATGCTGGTATTTATTATTATGGTTCTCTTAGTAAGAACAAAAAACAAAATACATTATCTTGTATGTATTTACAAAGCGAATATTTGAAAGGTATTTCTCTTTTAACGAGTTATACCCCAATTACTGATGAAACAGATACTGATCCTTGTGAACTAATAAGTTCTAATGTTATGGATTTTATTAATGATTTGTTTGACATTTTTAAAGTATTATGTATATGTGTATGTATATTTTTATGTATTCTAGATGTATATAAAATGGTTGTTACTAAGGAAAGTGATGTTTCTAAGTTTAAGATGGTTTTAATTAAAAGAGTTATTGCATTAGTTGCTGTATTTTTAATACCATTGCTTGTAAATATAGTTACTGATTTAATAAATGATAGATATTTAAAAAACAATAATGGAAAATGCCCTAATGTTATAAGGAAGTGATATTTTGAAAAAAATTATATTTTTAATAATTGCTTTATTTACTTGTTTTAATGTTTATGCTGCAAGAGATTATAATTTTAAAGAATTTACTTATCGTGTTGTTATAGATGGTGAAACGTATACGGCTACAGTAAAATATTTTGAAGATTCGACTCAACCAGATAGCAGTGATTCAAAATATACAATGGAAGCTGATACTATTGTTTTGACTAATAGCAATAAGGAAAACTTTTCCTATAATGGTGATGCATCATATAGAATAATATCTATAGGTGGTGGATTTTGTGCGAATTCAAAATTATATGTTTGTAATGAAAATAGAAGTTCATTTTCGAAAGATGAAATAGAAAATCCTGATTTCATGTTGAATTATTTACCTAAATTTATTAAATATAATAATGCTTATGCTGTTGATAAAAAAACTGCTTTTCTATATTATATTGGTGATGAAACAAATATAAGTGATGAACAAAAAAAAGAATTTATAGATAGTTTAAAAAAATATTATGCACCTTCTAATTATGGTAAAGAACCAGATGTACAAGTGCAAACTAAACAGGAATATAATTCAAGTGATGATATGTCTTATGATGATATTGGAATATTTGATGATTTGGATATTAAAGATATGCCAACTAATTCATATGTTAAATATGCCGATGGTTTAAGAAGGTTGTTAGAAGAGGCTGAAGATGTTAAGATATGTACTGAGGAAGATTTAAATAAAATAAGAATAGCTAGAGATGCATCTTTATTTGATCTTGATAAGATATTTGAAAATGTTACTTTATCAAGTTCTTGTTATAATATTTTATATGGTGAAGGACTTGGAGATGGTAATTTATTTATTAATGTTATTAAGGGTTCTAGCTATATGGGGAAAACAGGTACTGTAATCGCTGATGGTAGTCGCAATTATTCGATGGCATATTTATATTATGAAACTTTTTATCTAAAGGGTGTTGCTTTTTTAACAGGTGAAACAATGCAACAAGAACCTAAAGAAGTTGTTCATTGTGGAATTTTTGATGAAAAAACGACTGCTATTTTCCAATATGCATTTAATGTAATGAAATATGCTGGAATTATTTTGGGAACTTTATTAGGAGTTGTTGATGTTTTTAAAATTATTGTTAGTAAAGATGTTGATGGTAAGAAACAGTTTAAGGTTTTATCAAAAAGAATAATTGCTATTGTCTTACTTATATTAACTCCAGTTTTTATAGAAATTATCTTTAAGTTTATAAATACAATTGGTGTAGATGATCCTATATGTGGAATAAGGTAGGTGTGAAATGAAAATCTTATTATTAATTTTATGTTTATTTATTCCAAATATATATGCTAGTAATGATGCTATATCATGTTCATATAAATCTGGTGAAAAAACAATAAATTTTGGTTATTATATATCTTCAGCCGGAGAAGGAGTTATTACTAATTTTGTTGTTGATGGAGAGAAATATGCTTATTATCATAACAGAATAGCAAGTCCTAGTGAATTAGTGTGTCCAACTCTTGGCCAAATTACTTTTTTTGGTGATAATAATAAACATTATTTTATTGCAAGAGATAGAGAACAATTTAATCTTTTGATTGCTGCTGATGAAATTGTGCGAAATGAAAATAATGAAATAATTGGTCAAGTTGATGGTATAATTAATCTAGATAAGGTTAATTCAATCAAATACACACATTATGATACAAAGGAACTAACAGCATCAAGTGGTGTTTCTGATGAAACAAGGAAACAGATGGATGTAAATCTTGAAGCGTACGCAAAAGGCGCTTGTACTTCGATTGAAAGGTCTGCAATTTTTATTTATTTTAGTCATAATGATTTTAATTCAATCAATACTTTTTATGGAGATAATGTATTTACATATAATGATAAAAATATAAAATTGAGTGATGAATGTGCTAAGATAACATCTGATTTATATAATTCTGTTGTTGCGTTAAATCACATTTTATCTGATTATGTTGATGGTGGTGGAAACGTTAATACTTTAAATTATTTATCATTATATAATAGTTTTTATGCTGGACGTTCGGCTTTAAGTACTCCTTGGATTGATATTAAAACTGATGATAATGCTTGTGATGCTATAAGTGAAGATATTAGAAAAATACTAAATAGTTTTTTTGATACCTTTAGATTAATTTGTATTATTTTAGTTATATTCTTTATTTATTTGGATGGAATGAAATGTTTAACTGCCAAAGATGATTCCGCAACTAAAAAATGGATTTCTAATTCAGTAAAGCGTATGATTATTTTAGTGCTTACTTTATTGTTACCAGTTCTTGTGAATATTGTTTTGGATTTAGTTGATAAATATAGAGCTGGTTCTTATGTAAAGGTAAATGGTGAATGTGTTAAGGCAATAACTGGAGGTTAGTATGAAAAAAATATTAAATTGTTTATTTATTATTAGTTGCCTTTTTGTATTAAATGTAAAAGCAGACTTTTGTAAATATAATATAAATGGTAATGATTATACTTTATATTATGAAGTTAATTATAATTCAATAAATTGGACTAGTGCTTTTACATTTGGTGGTGGAAAAAAATCAATACAATTAGTATATACAAATGGTAGTTCTGATGGATCTGGTTTAATGGTTGAAAGGGCAACTGAAAATAAATTGTTTGCTAAGTTTTTCTCGTTCGGGTCGACAAACCAAACCGGAGCTTGTCCTGTGCTTGTTTCCATTGGATTAAATAAATATACAGTAATGCCTTTTGACGTTTATAATGAATTCTTTGCGCTTTCAAATACTTTATATTGTGAAGGTTGCAATGATGATTTAATAAATGCCAAAAGTTATACTGGTTCTGAAAGAAAATATACATTTGAAGACGTATGTAATTATATAAATGAAAATAGAATGAAAAATTATCATGGTACTTATGCAGAGCGTCCTGAATATGTTCCATTGCTTGGCTATTTTTATTTTAATCCTAATTATTCTAGTGGTTCAGTTTATTATAATAACAGAATTATTTCTTCATCGGGTATTACACAGGTTTGTAAAGATTATAAGAAATCAAAATCTGGGTTACCTGATGGAGTTACTTTGAGACAAATGTTATCAAGGTATGAAAAGGATTTTATAATTGGTGAAGTCGATGGTATAGCGGATGCACAAAATATATGTCCTTTAAATGATGGAAAAAATAAGCTTTCGGATATTATGTCTTGTTTAAATGAAAAAGGTAATACAATAGATAAATCTATAGAAAAATTTAAAAAAGTTTGTACCGAAAATGAAATGCGTGCTATTCAGTCATATGCTAGTGGTACTACAGCAACATTTTATGATAAAGGTAATGTATCATCATACTTAGATAATGAAATAAAAATGCTTTTTAATTCTTTTTCTTCAGAATGCGGAGAAGCGGCGGATGAGTTATATTCTAATATAAATAATTTAAATCGTATTCTTTATAGTTATTCAAATCATGATGAAATTACTTCAAAATTATCATATATGTATGTTCAGTCTAAGTATCTAATCGGATATGGCTTACTTACTAATGCAAATGCTAATGTAAAGATTGTTGAGGATGGATGTCAACTTATTTCTAGCGGATTAAGGAATATTATAAAGGAAGTATTAAATGCTTTACGTATTGGAGCAGTTGTTATTGTTATTTTCTTATCTATTGTTGAAATTTACAAGGCTGTAATTGCTGGTGATGATAGTGCTAGAAAGAAAATGCCTTCATTGATTTCTAAAAGATTGATTTATTTAGCAATTGTTTTATTGTTACCAGCATTAGTTATGATATTTTTAGATTTACTTAATAAATATTTTCCAGTCGATACATCTAAATGTGTTATTAGTGATTTAAAAGAATAATTTTTTTATTCTTTTTTATTGATTTTTAAGTGGTATTATGGTAACGTATATTTTTGCTTAATATTTTGATTTAAATTTTTAGAAAATATCTAGTTTTTTTTAATACTTTATGTTATAATTTATTAAGATAGATTTCCTATAGGTGAATTATGAAAAAAATTATTTTGTTTTTAATTACGTTTTTACTTATATTTAATGTTTATGGTGATGATAAAAAAAATTATCTTGAGCAATATAACAAAGCATTTGTTAGACTTAATGAGTCTTATGATAAGTTTGTTGGAGCGTGTAATTCTGCAGAGAGACTTGCAATTATAAAATATGCTCAAGGAGATTTAGAAAAAGTGAGTGGTGGTTATGGAACTGTTAAAGAATTAACTACCGAAGATGGTGTAGAAATTAATGATTTCTGCGCTAACTATGCTGAAGATTTATATGATGCTATAAAATATGGTGAAGATCTTGCAAAAGATAATAAAATGATTAGTTTAAAATTAGAAAATGAATTAGAAATTAAAAAAAATGTGTTTGTTACAGGAAATAAGATAAAGGATAGGAAAGATTTAACTGTTGTTGATAATTGTGATCTTATTAGCAAAGATTTTGTTAAGGTAATGAATGAGTTTTTGATGTATGTTCAAATAGGATGTGTTAGTTTAACTATTATTCTTTGTGTTATTGATTTATATAAAGTTGTTATTTCAAAAGACTTAGATCAAAAAAAGGCTTTTAAAAATATAAAGACAAGAATTATTGCTTTAGTGGTTGTTTTATTAGCTCCTGCTATTGTTAATATTGTTATTAGTTCGATAAATAGATATGTTAATGTTGATGCATTAAAATGTCTTGAAAGTTAAGGTGGATTTATGAGAAGAAAATTTAATAATAAAGGTATTGGTATTACTGCAATTTTAGGTATGTTAGTTGGTGCTGGTGTTTTAGCATATGGTGTTGCTAGTCTTTTTGTTGATGATATTAATGAGGCGATATATGGACTTTTAAGAGCACTTCTTGTTTGGATTGATGTCCAAGTTTATTCTGTTGCTGCTTTTGCTTATAGCATATTTTATGAACTTTCTTCTAGTTCATTACTTAGTAGTTTAAACTTAGCAAGTGCTTCACAAAGATTATATACTTTACTTGGAATATTTATGTTGTTTAGATTAGCATTTTCTTTTGTTAAATATATAATCAATCCAGAAGGAATGGAAAAAGGAACAAGTAAGTTGATTTCTAATCTTGCTGTATCTCTTGCTTTAATTGTATCAGTCCCTTGGATATTTAATAGAGCATTTGCTTTACAATCATATATTATGGAGAGTAATGTTATTGGAAATCTTATTATGGGAATGAATACAACTAATAAAAATGATGATGATAATGATTCGTTTAATGCTGCTTCTTATGGACAGTCTATTGGTTTTTTAACCTTTAGTGCTTTCTTTAGACCCAATACAGCAATAGAATCTTTAACACCGTGTTCAAATTTGCTTACATATTATACAAAATATGTTGTTCCTTCTGGCGATAAGGAAGTTACAGTAGATCCGGGTGGAAAATCTTCTACCGATCAAATAATCATAGAAAGTAATAAAATCGCTCAATGTGTTAATGCACTTAATGGAAATGATAATTCACTTGGTAGTGTAAAAGGTGTTGAGAACGTTGAAATAGGTACAATGTTCTATATTGCTTCTCAAAGACAAAGTATTGGATTGTTGTCAAATTCGGGTATTATTAAAGCTAGAGTTGGTAATTCTTTTGTAATTAATTATACTGCAATTGTTTCAACAATTGCTGGAGGTTTTCTAGCCTTACTATTTTTAAGCTTTAGCTTTGATGTTGCTATTCGTAATGTTAAATTATGCTTCTTGCAAATAATTGCACCGATTCCAATTATATTAAATATCGAACCCGGTGATACAAAGAGTGATAAAAAACCACTTAATTGGTGGATTAAAGAATCACTAAAATCATATACTGATCTCTTTATTAGAGTCGCGACCGTTTATTTTGGTGTTTTTCTAATTAATGTATTGTTTGGTAGTGGCGATACTGTTGCTGGTTCTACAAATACTAGTGTATGGTTCCAGGTATTTATGATATTAGGTATTTTGTTATTTGTTAAACAAATTCCTGATTTAATTGGTAAAGCATTTGGTATTGATGTTAAAGGTCAATTTAATTTAAATCCACTTAAACGTATTGGTGATAGTAGATTAGCAAGTATGGCTGTTGGTGGAGCTGCCGGCTTAGTAACGGGCTTAGGAACTGGTGTTGCGGCATATAAGAGTGCACGTCTTAATGGTGCAAAAGTTAATGAAGCTTTAAGAAGATCGGTTACAGGTGGTGTCGGAGGTACATTACGTTCAGGTGTTAGCGGAGCTAAAAAAGGTGTTAAATCAATGCATGATATCACTGGTAATGCAAGAGATAATTTTGCTCGTAGTGGTAGAATTGCTGGCGCAAATGTTGGTAGTTCTGTTGTTGGAAGGACGGGTGCACGAATGGCTATGGCTGCTAGTGCACCGACAAAATTTGATCGAATGCAACAAAATTCTAAAGATATGAATGAAATGGCTAATTTATTTGGCGAAGTTAAATCTTTTGCACAGAGTGATGGAACAGCTCTTGCTGGAGTAAATGGAAATACTTCATTTAAATTCGTAAATTCTATGGGTGGTAATAGTACTGCAGATTTGACAAAGCTTGGAATATCATCTGCAAAAGATGCTCACGATTATGTTGAACGTATAAAAGCATCGGGTGCATCAGATGCACAAATTAAATTAGCTGAAGATCTTGAAAAGGCAGTTTTAGATAATTATTACTCAACATTTGAAGGTGATAAAAAACATTTTGTTGGTGCTAAATTACAAAGATTTAATGACTTGCAAGCTAAGCAACAAAATAACTTATCTGGTGTTGGAGCTGCAGGTTCTGTTAATGATATGAAAAAAGCTGTTTCATCTATTAGGAGCCAAGCTGCTTCATATGTTCTTTCTGACGAATATATTACTGCAGAAAGAAATAAAAATGCTGCTGCAGCTCGCAGATCTGGTGGCGGAAAATAAAAAGGGAGATATAATATATGAATGGATTTTTAATACCAGCCAATTCAAAAAAATCAATGCTTATATTTGGTTTATTTAGAGGCCTTGATTTAATTATTTTGGCAATTGGACTATCAATTACCTTGATATTATTATTAACACTTAATTTATCTGATATAGGGCCAACAGTAATTGCTGTTACTCCTGGAGCAATTGCAATAATACTTGTTTTCCCTGTTGCCCATTATCATAATGTGTTAACAGTAATTTTATCAATTTATAGGTTCTTTACAAGTAGAGAAAGATTTATATGGAGAGGATGGTGTTTCAGTGAAGAATTTAAAGGATCTAACGAAGAAACCGGTACCGAAGGTACAAAGTAAATATACAGAAAGTTTTGTTCCAATTAAAAGTATTGCAAATGGAATGATTGTACTTGATGATAATGTAAAAGTTACAGGATTAAAAATACAACCAAAAAATATATTTATTTTGGATTCATCTTCACAAGATGCTGTCATTTCTAATTTAAAAAATGTTTATAATGTTATAAACTATGAATTCTGGCTAATTATAGCTGGAAGACCTGTTGATATTAATGTATATTTGTCACAATTACAAATTGCATTTAATTCATCAACAGATCAAAGAATTAAAAAAATGATTATGGAAGATATTAATAAAGCAAATATGTTTATGGCTAATGGTGTTGTAGATACTGAATTCTATTTACTATTTAGAGATAAAGATAATGATGTTTTACAAAAAAGATTAAGAACTTTAATTAATCAGTTTGCATCTGCTGGTTTGAATACAAGTCAAACTACAAATGATGATTTAAGAATACTTCTTGACAATTTCCTAAATGCAGGAATGCGTACTGAAGGTGGGACGGTGATGAGTTAATGGAATTAAAAAGTCAACTTGCTCCAAAGGGGTTAGAATTTAAAAGTGCGGAAATGGTAATTAGTGATAAGTATGCAACAATTTTAACTGTTGTATCTTATCCTAAGTTTATCAATCCAGGATTCCTTTCTAATTTAACAAGTATGTCAGGAATTAAAATTGCAATTAAACATTTACCTTTACCATTTAGTGTTATTACTAAAATGTTAAATAAGGAAATTGCAGACTTAAAAATGAGATATCAAGATGAAAGAGATAAAACTTTACAAGAAAGAATAAGACAAGATTATGAATCTCTTGAATATTTTATTTCAATGTTAGCTGCTAATCAATCTGCAATATTTGATTTTCAAATGCATATAATGATTACTGCTGATACACAAGATGAATTAGTTGCTAAGAAATTACAGGTTAAAAACTTCTTAGAAGCTATGCAACTATCAGCTGTTCCTTTAAGATTTGAACAGGAAAGTGTATTTAAATCAATGCTTCCAATATATCCAAAACAAGATGTAGAAAACAGAATTGGTACACCAATACCTTCACCAACGCTTGCAGCAATGTATCCGTTTATATTTGATAGTATAAAAGATCCGGGAATGTCAACATTACTTGGTGTTGATTTCTCTGGTGGTGTTGTATTATTTAACCAATTCTTATATCAAATTAAAAAAGAACACAATAGAAATAATGCTAATATGATTATATTAGGTACATCTGGATCTGGTAAATCTACAGCTGCCAAGTTATTATTAAGAGCTAATATAAGAAATGGTCACCAAGTTGTTGTTATTGACCCTGAAGGTGAACTTGAGGAAATGACTAACTTATATGGTGGTGATTTCATCGATTTAGGTAAGGGTGGAGAATATGGTATGATTAATCCACTTGAAATAGTACTTGATAGTGATGAAGATGAATTAAAAGAAGGTTTGGGTTATACTGTTTTAACAAGATCTTTACAAACGCAAAAAGCATTTATTAAGTATTATGATCCTAGTATTGAAGAAGATGTATTAACACTTTATAGTGAAATGATACAAGAAACATATAGAAGATTTGGAATTGATTTTGATACTGATTTTACAAAGTTTACATCGGAAGATTATCCAACATTTAGAGATGTATATGCTACAGTAAGAGGTAAGATATTATCAATGCCTGATAGATCTCACGAGAAAGATATTCTTGAAAAATTGGAATTAAAAATAAGACCAATTGTTAAGGAATTAAAATATTATTTTGATGGACATACCACAATTAAACCTAATAGTAACTTTATAGTATTTAATATAAGAGAATTAATGAATTCTGATAGTAATATAAGAAATGCTTTATTCTTTAATATATTAAAATATGCTTGGAGTTTAACACTTGATAAGAGTGTAAATACTGTTTTAGCTGTTGATGAAGCTCACGTATTATTAGGTGGTAATAATGCACTTGGTGCTGAATTCCTAGCGCAAGTGCAAAGAAGAAGTCGTAAATATAATACAGGTACTATTATAATTACTCAACAACCGAGTGATTTCTGTGCACCTGATGTATTAATGCATGGTAAGGCTATATTTGATAATGCTTCATATTATCTTGTAATGGGTCTTAAGAAACAAGCGGTTGAAGATTTAGGTTTTTTAATTGATTTAAATGATAATGAAAAAGAAGGTATTAAAAGATATAACCAAGGTGAAGCATTACTTGTATGTGGTAGTAGAAGAATGCAAATTAATGTTATATTAACTGATGCTGAACTTGATTCGTTTGGTAGCGGTGGAGGACTATAGAAATATAGTTCTTTTTATTGACTTATAATAAGCTTTAAATTATAATTTTGTTTAAGGAGGTTATTTTATGAGTAAAAATTATTATTTAGCAAGTTTATATGATTTTATAAAAAACTATTATTTTTTTGAAGAAGATCTTAACAAAAAAAATCAATGTTTATTTGATGATAATTGTTTTGAAAAAGGGTATCCAGATGTTTATATGGATTTACTTCCTAAAAATTTTCGCAATAAATGTTATGAAAAATGTATTTTAAACTTAAATTATAATGGGAAAAAAGGAACATTAAAATCATTTCCTATTATAGTTGAATATGATTTAGGATCTACATCTAGTGATAGAAAATGGATTGATTTGGTTTCTGGTGATAAATATTACGAATCTACTCTTTTTAGTAATGTGGTTAATTCGCCTTTATTACCAATTAATTATTTTGATGGTGGTAATCAAATATCTAAAGAAAATGTTGTTAAATTGCTTAAGATGCTTGATAAGAATGATGTTTATGTTTATAGAGCTATTATTAGTTCATTAAATGAAAAAGCTAATAAATGGAAAAATATGAAGAAACAAGAAGAATTAAATTGTGATAAAGAATTAGATGAAGTAATTAAAAAAATTAAAAGATTAAGATAAAAAATTTATTTTATTAATTTGACTATATTTTATATATATGATATGATTTATGCAACTTAAGGGGGTAAGTTTTATGGATATAATTAATTTTATAGGTAGTATTTTTAAGTTTATATGGGGTATTGTTAAGTTTGGTTTTGGCATTATAAAAAAAATATTAGAATGTTTCTATTACTTAGTTGAAGGCATTGCTTCTGTGTTTGGCGTAAAAAGTCTTGGTGTTAAGTTTTTAATTGCTGCATTAAGTTCTATTACTTTATCGATTATACCTGACCTTGTTTCATATTATTGTTGTAGACTTTCAAAAGCGTATAGAAAATTGGAAAAAAATGAGGAGCGAAAAGAATATGCTAGTCGACATACACATTTTCTATTGAAAGTTATTCTTGATATAAAAAATAAAATTCGTGAAAAAAATGCAACGAAAGTTGATGTTCAAGATGAGGAATTAGCTTTTCCTGCTATAAATGCTGATACGATTGCAGAAAGAATTGTTGATAATAATATTGAACAAAAAAATGAAAATGCTCAAAATAATGAAGATAAATCAAATATTAAAATTTTATATTCATCAAATATTATCGGAAAAATGTTGCGTAAAGATACTGTACTTGAAAGAAAGTTTCTTGCAGATGATAGACCAGTATTAGTTGATTTTAGTAATATTCCAAAAGAAGTATTAACTAATCATTCTCTTGATAAAAATAGTGGTATTAAGTTTAGAAAAAACATTTTAGGTTCAAAAGTTGAAAAATATCTTGATGATCCTGACTTTCTTCAAAATCCCGAATTATATAATGAGGCAACTTTAGAAGAATTAAAAGAATTAAAAGAAAAACTAGAAAACGATCAAAAATACCAAGTCGCTATTCGCAGTTTCTTTACAATTAATGATAAAGCATTAGAACATAAAAAAATCTAATGCTTTTTCTTTTAGGTGTTTTTTTTTCCTAAAAAAAATGTTATAATAGATTTAGTATAAAGGTGGTATATTATGAATCGAGATAATGATGCTATAAATAGATTACGAAATAATCAAAATAGAATACAAACTACTGGAAATTTAACAAATGATGAACAAGCTTTTGTAAATAATCCAGATATGGTTAATAAGTATGAAGAGATTGAAGAAGGTGCTTCTGGTATTGCAGAAGGCGGAGCGACTACTAGTAAAAAAGGTTTAATTGGTTTAGGCTTTTTAGGAAAATTAAAAAAAATTAAATTTTTTATCATTGGTGGCTTAATTTCTATTTTCTTTTTTGGTGTGATACTAATTGCAACAATTTTTACGAATGAAAAATGGAAAGGTCACTTCTTAACTGATAATGTTAAAGATAATATCTCACAAAATGGTTCAACTAGTACAAGTTTTATTTCGCCATCTGGTACAAAACATGTTAATGCTGTAGTATCATCATTTTATAAATCTACTTTGACAGCTAATGAATCATTCTTTTCTGATTTAAAGAAAATCGCTGATAATTATAACAATTATTCACTTGAAAATGGTGTCTCTTTAACTGAAGGAGAATTTGATATTTCAATGATTGCAGCAGCAATTCATTATAATAAGTTTATAAGTGATGCTAATGTAATAAGTGGTGCTATAAATGGTTATAAAACAATGTCCAATATGGGTGTTGCTCGTTCTAGATCATATACATCTTTACCTGTATATGAAATAAAAAGTTTTTATGAACTTGCAGATATTTCTTTAGGAATTGATACTGGTATACCTGATCCGGAAATGAGAGGACTTGCTGGTAATTTAGTTGGTTCTAAGGTAATTAGTACTTGTGTTACTGATAAAAAAGGTTATTTGTCAAATGCTCAAATAAGTGGTCAAACTAAACACGGCGCTGTAACATATGATGTACTTGATTCTACAATTATTAGATATGAAACTTTATATTATTCTGGAGCACCTATTAATGGTTATAGAGATGATAACACGCAAACTGTAAGATGGTATGCTCAACAATTAAAGAAAAGATTAGATACAATGAGACAAAACGGTACGTTTAGTGATTATTATGACACAAGCGAATATGATCCTAATATGAATTGTGGAAGTAATTATTTAGTTCACTATGTACAAAAATATATGAATTATGAAACATTCGCTAAATATTTATTGAATGAATATATTCCAGAAAATTATATTGAATGTCTTGATTGTAATTCAACAAATAAAAGAGAAAATAATATAGAGATAGCATATGCTATTTATAATAATCGAAATGAATTTGCAAGTTATTACTATAATGATGTTATTGATACAATTAATTTTTCTAATGGTGATTCACTAACAACAACACAAACAGAATATCAATTACCAGAAGACGTTAAACAAAACTTTACTTCACCATTTAATTTAAATGCTAAATGTAGTATTTCAAGTCAATTTACTGCTAATAGAAATGGATATTCCCATTATGCAATTGATGCTTATGCTAATGATAGAACTTTAATAGCTGTTTATGATGGAGTTGTTGATGTAGTAGTAGATGGCATTCCTAACATTTTTAATCAATGGAATGGTGGAGCTTGTGTTGATTCAAGTGGAAAAATGGATAGTAGAAGTAATGGTAATTACGTTCGTATAAAGCACGAATTAGGCGGTAAAACATATTATTCATACTATATGCATATGGAAAGCATTAGTGTTAAACCTGGAGAAAAGGTTACGAAAGGACAAAAAATTGGTGTTGAAGGAACAACTGGATGTTCATCTGGTTATCACTTACATTATCAATTAGTTTCTGGAAATAAACGATATGATCCTTCACTTTTATTTGCGCAATGTAATGGGGTATCTATTCTTACATATGAACCTAAATCTTTAAAAGAATATCTATATTCTGTATATCCTAGTTATACTTTTACAAATAAAAATGAGTGTGTAGTTAAAGTATATGATGGTGAGGATGCTTATAGTGGTCCATATTCAACTATGGATTTGGAAACTTATGTAGCCGGCGTTGTTAGTCATGAAATGTCAACTGGATCTAATTTTGAAGCTTTAAAAGCTCAGGCTATAGCTGCTCGAAATGAGTATGTTCATAGAACAAAATATTGTACTTCTGGTGAAATTGTTCCAAATAGTGAAGATTTCCAAACACACTTTAAGATTGATACTACAAAAAATCGTGATGATATAATTAATATGCTTGCTGCTAGAGAAACAGCTGGTATGCTAATATCTTATTCTTATGGATTACATTTTACAGAATATGCAAGTTTCCCTTGTGAAGGTGTATATATATGTACTAATCCAATAGTTTATGATCCTGTTACTCATATACAAGTAGACAAATTTGTACCTTATTATGATGTAAGTCGTAGTAAAGTTACTTGTCGTTCTGCAAGTCACGGGGATGATGATAAAAAAGTTGAAATGGCTGCTAATCCTAGTAAGGATGGATCTGCACAAGCGCAAAAGGCCGCAAGTAAGTGTAAAAATGGTGGAACGCCTTATTATTGTGGTTCAACATCTGTTCCAAGACAATTTAGAAATCAAGCAAATGTAAAGAGTATTGTTGGGGATTGTTCAACAATAAGTGTTAATATATTACCGCACGAAAAAGCAAATAATACATTTAGGACAATTCCAGTTGCGCCTGGTGATATAAAAGAGGGTCGTGTTGGTATTGGTCACACAGATAATCCTGAAGAAGATTATTCGAACTTTACTGGTCACAATAGAGGAATGTCACAAGTTTTAGCTGATGTTTATGCAAATAAATTTGGTTGGAATTATGAACAAATATTACATTATTTCTATGATCCTGAGGAAACAAGTAAATATAATTTAATTAATTTAATAACGCCGTTAAAGTTATTAGATGATCAAACTGAATATGAAGCAAATTATACTGATTGTTGTACTGGTGTAGTTACTCTTCCTGTTCGGGGCCATTTAACAATAAGAGTTCCTGTTGATTTTTATGTTGCTGGGTTAATTCAATATAATTTGGGATTAAATGTTAATAAAAATCTTTTAAGTGCGATGGCTATTTCTGCAAGAACTTGGGCTTTAAATAATACTAGTTGGGGTACCAAAACATTAGATACATCTGGACAATATAATTATACATATACTGAAAGTAAAGAAATATATGATGCTATCAATGCAACTAAGGAACAGTTATTAGTTGATGCTGATGGTTATATTACACCAACCGAATATACTTATGTTGGTAAAGATGGAACTGTAAAGGAGTCAAAGGGAAATAAAATCATTACATATGAACTTGGATATTTATATAATGATGATACTCACAAAGTTATGATTCCGTATGATGATAATTTTGCAAATTATACTATATCTGGAAATGTAGGACTTGTATATAATGTTGCATCTTATCTTGCAAACAATTGGTATTTTGTTGACCAATATGAATTATTAAAATTCTTTTATGGCGAAAATTTTAATGCTATTTCTTGGCGTAATATGAATACAATTGGTGCGATTAAAGATAAAGATGGAAATATTTCTGGTGATCCTTCATCATTTAATGCAATGGCTGGTGCTTTAAATCAATCTCTTGAACAATATGTTGCTGCTAATGGAAAAGGTACATTACAAGGTGTACTTGCTGCTGCTTATTGGTTATATGTTCATAGTAATGAAACAAAAGATATAAATTTACCTTATCAATTAGGTGGTATGTGGCGTCAACTTGGCGTTAATCCTAATTGGGGTCAACAAGAAACTAATCCTAGGTATGAAAGATTTCCAAAAATAGGTCTTGATTGTGTCGAATATATAAGATGGGCATTTATTAATGGATACTTTACATTCCCTAATGATTATGCTACAGAACATAAGTTTAGAGGCTTTACATATCAATTTATGCAAGAATATATTGAAGAAAAGAAATTAACTTGTGGTGAAAATGGTGAATCTTGTTATGTTGAATTTGATAAAGTAGATGATAAACCAATACATGGTGTACCACTTGCAAAATATGTTGAAAGCGGACTAATTAATCCAGGAGATGTTTTATATCATAAAGCAGGAACTGTTTATGCTGGTGAAACCGAACCGCAAAAATATTCACATATAGGTATTGTTTATAAAGTTGATTTACAAAATAGGACAATAGTCATACTTCATTGTGCTGGTGGTGATCCCGGTGTTAAATATTCAACAATTAATATTGATACAGGAAGATATGAAAGCGATGGCAAGCATTCATTTACAAGTGTTATAAGAATGTCTGAAATAGAGAAGAGGGGATATTTGAAATGAAAATAATAATAGTTATTTTATGCCTTCTTCTTACAGGCTGTAAAATTGATTATAGTTTAAAAATTACTAATGATAATAAGTTTGTTGAAAGTGCTGATTTAGCCCAGTATTTTCCTGGTGGATCTACTGCCAAAGATGTACTTGGTGAAACTACTTTTGATTTTGGTGCTGATTTAAGAGCTGATGCTTATAGTTATTTAAATAAGCTTGGCTATTCAAATTATAAAATGACTGATATCGTTTCTAAAAACTATGAAGGTGTTAGAGTATCAAGGAAATATGATGGACCAACTTCTTATAACTACAATTTATTAATTAAATATATATATGATGATTTTAGTGTCGATGTTGATAATAATATTGTTACTATAAATGCTAAAGGTTTAAATCGTTCAAAAGTTGAAGAAAGATATGAAATGCTTGAAATGGTTATAGAGGATAGTACGATTAATGTTGAACTTCCTTATAAAGTTATCGAAAATAATGCTGATAGTGTTGATAAAAATAAAAATATCTATACTTGGTATATAGATAAAGATACTAAAGAAAAAGAAATATTATTAAAGTATAATTCAAATGATGTTTATGCTTTAAATATGAAAACAATTGGAACAAAGGTTAATATGACTGTTGTATATTTAGTTATTATATTTTTAGTTTTAGTTGTTATTGGATACTTTATGTATGTTTATGTAAAGAAAGTATATGAAAACAGAAATAAGTTTTAATTCCTAGAAATAGGAATTTTTTTTATAAAAAAAAAGGACTTATAGTCCTTATTCATTTGCTTTTTCAACTTCTTCGTAGTATTTATCTAAGATTGCTTTTGTGAACATATCTCTAACTTCTTGATTCAATGGATGGACGATATCGTGATGTTTTTGATATCCTTCTTCTCCTTCTTCTCTTCTGTTTTCTCTGCGATCTGGCATTGCTACGAATAATCCATTTTTACCATTAATAATGCGCATTCCTGTAATTCTTAATCCATTATTAATTTTTACTTCTGCAAAAGCTTTTAATTTTGGATTATCCTCTTTAGCAAGGTATACATTTACTTCTGTTATTTCCATTGATTATCTCTCCCTCCAAGTATGGATTAGTATCCTATACAATAATAATATATCAAAAATGGGAAAAAAAGGCAATTGTTTTTTGTAAATTAGGATAAATTAGTACAAAATTATTAAGTTTTTATACTTATTTTAACATTTTTTGTTAATACATCAGCATAAGAGAATGATTTTTTTATTCCGTTTGTTTCAAATAAAAAAATTTTACTGTATGTTTCTTTAATAATTCCACTATATTTTTCGTATTTGTTTCTTCCCAAACTATATTTTATTGTTGCTTCTTTTCCAATTAATTCCTCAATGTTGTTTTTTACATTTTCAATCATCGTGGATACCCCGTATACATAGTTCCTTTTGTTATAATTCCGCCAATACCATCACTTCCGTATTTGGTGTGATCAAGTATTTCTTTAAGATTTATTTCTTTTGTTGCATCTGACATACTTATATTGGTTGCAATTATTGCCGGATCAAGAGCGTGAATATTTATTCTTTTAGGGCTTGATGCAAAATTAGCGCCTGCTTTTATTAGTTCTTCATAGTCAGATTGACAAGCACCTGCTATAATTATAAGTTTTTCGTGACTTTTTTCACAATTCCTTGCTTCTCTTACGGCTTCAATAAAGTTTTTGCTATTTTTGTAGATGTTTTTTTGCTTATTATAAGCATCATGACCGGTTATAACAATAATATTAGGATTGAATTCAGTTATTAGATCTTTTATTTTAAATTTTATTTCATTTTCGTTAATACATTTTCCTGTTGCCCAGATATTTGCTTCCTTATAGTATTTTAAACATCTATTTAGATAATCTAAATCGGCATCTATGTGCAATATTTTGCCTGGCATATAAAAATAGTCTTCGCGCTCTTCAAGTGATGGTTTTCTTGCTGCAAATTCTTCACCACGACCTTCTTCTTTTTTTAAATCTTCTATTGGGGCATCTGCTACTAATCTTTCATTCGCTCCTTTTAAAATATAGTTATTGTCTTCTATTTTTACAATTACAAAAACAATATCATTATTATAAGAATATCTACTTACATAATCTCCTTCTTTTAACATATTAAATCACCATTTAATTATATGGTGATTGTTTATTAATTATGTATTTTTAAGATACATTTCATATATTTTTTTTGTTAAATTATAAGATATTCTTTGAGTTATATTACTTTCATAACCTGATTTGTATGATATGTCAGGAGCGACAATAGAGTAGGCGTATTTTGGTTCATCATATGGGAAATAGCCGACAAATGTTTTGGTTATTGTTGGCACGTCAATTATTCCATCGTTATCAGAATCAATAAATGACTCGGCTGTTCCAGTTTTACCAGCTCCTTTATAATACATATAACCATATCCTAAACCACTACTTACAACTTCTTTGAATCCGAGCTTTACTCTATCTAAATATTTTTTTTCTGTTTCGATTTTATTTAATTCGACTTCATCTATAATTTTTATATCTTTTTCTTCACTTATTTTGTTAACTAATCTTACTTTCATTCTTTTTCCGGTTGCAAGTGATGATATATATTGCGCTAATTGAAGTGGGGTATATGTATCATATTGACCAATTGATAAATCTAGTAATAATCCTGGAAGGGTGCTTGTTCCAACATAACCAATACTTTCATTTTCTAAATCAATTCCCGTTTTTGTTCCTAAGCCAAAATCATTAAATACTTTTCTATATATATTAAAAGCATTTTTATCAATTGATAATGCTTTACCATATGTATATTTTCCTTTGCCAACATTGATTGCTGTTCTAAACTGATAGGTGTTTGATGACATTTTTAAGGCATCAATATCATTAATATAGCCAAGATATGTCCAAGAACATTTGCTAATATTTCCGATTTTTAAACAGGTATCATTTCTTTTTTCGCCTATTTTTAAACTATTTGTATTATAACCAACTATATGAGATGCTCCTTTTACGACTGATCCTGATGTATAAGCATTTAGAAATGTACCAGGAGCATAATCATAGACTTTATAGCTATTTCCGACTTTTACGATTTGTTTTCCAGATAGAGCTAGTACATCACCAGTATTTGGTTCTAAAACAACAACAAATATTTTATTAAAGTATTTTGTATTATATTCTTTTTTTGTTTTTATTAATTCTTCTTCTAATAACTTTTCTAAATATTCTTGAATATTAATATCAATTGTTAAGTATATATCATTTCCTTTATTTCCGGTTTCTATTAAAATCATATTACCATTTTTTATTTCATATTTGTTTTTCTTTCCTTTTAATATATTTTCATAACTTTTTTCAATATAACTTATACCAACTTTATCATCTAAATTATAACCATTTTGTAAGTAATAGTTTTTATTTTCATAAGGTATACTTGATATATTTCCTAAAATACTTTTTAGTGATGAATAATTATATTTTCTTTTCCAATCATAATTAATTTTTATGTTTTCAAGGTTTGCTGATATAATACGTGTATATTCTTCATCAGTTATTTCTTTTTTTATGGTTTTTGGTGCATATGAATACCCAATATTCATTAGATAATATATATAGGCTGCTTTTTTATCTTTTTCATTTAATATTTCTAATTCTTTATCAGTTATATTTTCTATTTTATCTTTATAATTATTTATATATCCTTTAGTTAATAAATAAAATTTTTTTAAATTATATTTTGATAGAGTAGTATAATCAATGTCTAAGATATTTGCTAGGTTATAAGCTAGTTTTATTTCGTTTTTTGTTGTACTTTTTGGGGATTTGATATAATATATTTGCTTTATTCCTTCATTATCAACTATTATATTACCATTTCGGTCATATATTTTTCCGCGTGGTGTACTTGTTCCATACCAAAAATTATGAGAACTTTCAAACACATATTCAGTATATTTTGGTTTATCTTTTAGCTGAATAATAGCTAGTTTATATATTACAAATGTAAATGATAGTATTATTATAATACCAATTATTTTGAATCTTTTTTTCATAGTATCACTAGTATTATTTTATTATGCATTATTAAAATTATACAACATATATTTAATTGGTGATAATATGATTAAAAAACTTATTGATAGTTATGTTTATAATATGAAAAAGAGTGATGTTTATGATTTTGCTTTAAAAAATGGTATTAATTTAAGTGAAGAGGAACTTATATATATTTATAATGTTATAAAAAAGGAATACCAAACAATTATATATGGTAATCCTGATTTTATTTTTGCTGATATGAAAAGTAAGTTTTCTTTGGAAACGATTACGAAAGCTGAAAATTTGTATTTAGATTTTAAGATGCGCTACGGGAATTATTTGTAATTTCGTTTATTAAATTATTATTAAATTCTTTTTTTCTTATCATTGCAATTTCCTCTTTATATGGAGGCTTTTTTTCAATGTAAGGTGTTTCTAATATTTTGGGTATATTTTCTAATTTTTCATTATAAATAACTTTTATTAAATTATCAAAACCAATTGTTCCAAATCCGATATTTTCGTGTCTATCTTTATGTGAGTTTATGGGATTTTTACTGTCATTTATATGAATACATCCTATTTTATTTATGCCAATTTCTTTATCAAATTCTTCTAAATATTCATCAAATTTGCTTATGTCAATTCCTGAATCGTTTAAGTGGCAGGTATCTAAACATACACCAATATGTTCTTTATCTTTAATGCCATCAATTATTGTTTTTAATTCGTTTATTGATATTCCACATTCAGTTCCTTTTCCGGCCATTGTTTCAAGCAAGATTTTTACATTTTTAAAGTTTACTTGATTTAAGGATGTAATTATATTATTTATACCATTTATACTTCCTTTGCCAATATGACTTCCGGGGTGAAGAACAATTTTGTTTACATTTAAACTTGTGGCTCTATCAATTTCATCTTGTAAAAATTTTATATTAAATATCATATTTGCTTCGTTTGCAAGGTTTATAATATATGGTGCGTGAATAACAATATTATTAATATCAATATTATTTTCTTGCATTTTTTTATGGGCGAATTTTGTTAATTCTTCATCTATTTTACATCTATTTGTATTTTGCGGAGCGCCTGTATAAAACATAAATGTATTTGCTTTATATGATAATGCTTCATTTAGACTTCCGACTAATTGTGTTTCTTTTGTGAATGATACGTGTGATCCTATTATTAATTCCATTTTTTCCTCCTTATATAAATATTGTTATTAATACTATTTCTAGTATTACTAAGAGTGTATATGTTAAATATATTATTTTTTTGTTTAAGAACTCGTTTATATAATCGAGTGCAAAGGTAAATGTATTTGCAATAAATATACTAAATGGTGCGATATTATAGTTTGATATAAAGCGGATTAAGATTATTAGTAATCCTATTAATGTACCATACATTATTTTACCGCCTTTTGTTGCTGGACTATAAAAGTCACTTGCAAGTATTGTTGTTATAAATAGGGTTCCGCCTGTTAATATAAAATAAAGGGGAAACCAGATACTTTTGTTTAATAATCCTATTATAGTTGTTATAAATAGTATTGTTATTAATGCTGATATTGTTATTTGATATTTATTATCTTTTTTTATATATAAATATACAAATGCTAGTATTGTTATTATTGGACACATTAGGTTTGATCCATTTAGTAATAGATTCATAAATCCACCATTACTTGTTACTAGATAGTTATAATTTATTGGTAATATTTTTAATATTTCTAAATAGTTAGGGTTTAATAGTCCTAGTATTAGATATATTAAATATGATAATATTGCTAATCCAAAAGTGATTTTTATAACATTATTATTTTCAGACAAAATTGTATATGATAACACTGGTAAGATTGCCGTTACAATTCCTTCTATGAATCTTTCAAAAGTAACATATGATGTCTGTAGTTTATCTTTTGAAGCCTCATATATAGCAACATTATCAAATATTTCATAAGCTCCATTGCCAATTCCTAGTAATAGATAGATTACTGGCAACACATATTTTAATATTCCATTTGATGTTATAAATAAGCTTGAAAAGGCAATTATAAATATCATACACATTGGTAAAATAACCTTTTTCCAATTTCTATTATTAGCTTTCTTTGCCCAAAATCTACTTGATATTGCTTCAGATAAATTTATTATAATATTTAACAAACTATAGTAAATATAATTTATATTTAAATACCTAAGTAAAAAAACATTCAAATACATTATACCAATTCCATTAGCAAATCTATTTATTCCACATGTTATAAGGATCTTTCTAAAGTTTTTATCTTTTGCTGGAATTTTCATTGTATCTTTTACAGTTATTTTTTCTTCCTTTATTTGTGGTTTATATGTATTAATTCTTATTGATATATCTATTAATGCAATTAAAAATACAATTGAAAATAAAATTATAAAACCATATAATTCATATCCATTTTGTGTGAATTTATTAAGAATAATTCCCATGATTAGACTAAATGCTAAAACTATGGTATTTTTATACATATTTTTTGTTGCTGCAAACTTTGTTCTATCTTCTTTTTTTAATAAAGACATTCTCCAATTAACAAAAGTTATATATCCCATTTCACCTGTAACTGCATATATAGAAGCAAATATAAAAAATAATAAAGTTCTTATATTTATATTTTTTGATACAAATGGGATAATTGCAAAACATACAGATGCAATTCTATATATTGAATAATTTGTTAAAACGACTTTTTTTGACTGTCCTATTCTTGAAAACAAGGGCGCTGCAAAAATCTGCAAAACATTAGTTATTGTGTCTAAAACAGCATAAATCCCAATTGCAAAATCTGATAAACCTAAATATACAGCAAAAGCTGATATGAATGATGTACTAGCAATTTTATTATTTGCATTATCTAATACAGATGAAGTTAAGTATTTTTTGTATTCTTTTTTATAATTCATGTTTTTCCCCTATTTTATTTCTAACTTTTCATTACAAAAATTTAATTTATTTATAATATCTTGTCCTATATGTTCATTTGCAATTTCTATAGCTTTTTCATAATTCATTATTTGATGTTCAAAGTGTGCATCTATACCATATAGTACCTTCAAATTTTTATATTCTGAAGCTATTTTCCAAAATTCTTTACACGGATATACTATTTTTTCTCTTTCTCCTATTGCTATGAAATTAGGTTGAGTTAGATTAATTTCTATAGGTATTCCATATTTCTCTGCTGTACTGCAAATTATATGAGCTGCTTTTGTATCTGTTTCTCCAAAATCCCCTCTAGATAACATATATAAATCTGGATGAGCTATTATATCTGGTATGTTTTTTTCAATTGCTGTTTTTATATATTCAGCATATCTTAATGTTTCTTCATCAGAAAATTCATGGTATCTTATAATTAATAATTTACTTTTGTCATCATTATATATATAATGTTGTCCTAAAATTATTTTATTTGTTTCATTTTTTAGTTCAAATAAATTTTCTTCTTGTCCTGGTAAATACTCAACCTCAAATCCTGTTTCTATTTCTATTTTATTTTTATACTTTTCTTTCAAAGATTTTATACTATTTAAATAATCGTCCTTTTCCTTATATTCCATTCTCATATTTTTTCTAAAATCTATTCTTTCCTTTTGTGGACAATGGTCTGTAAACGCTATTTTTGTAAAACCTTTTTTTATAAATAATTTCACAAAGTCTTCATCTGTCATATTGTTATCAGCGTGTCCACATCTTCTTGTATGTGTATGATAATTAAATTTTTGCATATTTTTCTTCCTTCTTTCTACGTCTTTTTAATACATATTCTTTTTATTTTTTATCTCTCATATTTTATTTCTTAATTAATCTTTTCAATAAATAATTACCAATTTTTTTCATCAATACTATTGCTCAATAATATAGCTCCAATAATAGATATAATTATAAATATGAAAATTATTTTTAAGTTATTTAAATTATGAGAAAATCCAACAAATATTAGTAATAAAATATATCCTAATATTCTTCCTATGTTTAAAAATAATTCTCTAAATATAAAATATTCTGTATTGTATTTGTCTTTATATTCCTTCTTATTTGAGTAATCAAATAAATTAACTTCTGTAATTTTTAATATAATGTTCATAAAAATATAATAACTAATATTATATAAAATTATTGAATTCATATTTATATTGTTCATTACTAAAGCAAAACTAACAAATAAAAATACTAAAGAAAAACATAAAATGAACTTTTTATACTTATCTTTATATGCTTTTGCAAATATGTACATTGCTAAAATGGAACATAATGAAAGTAGTGATGATATCCAACCTAGTTCAAATTCGTTCTTTGTATTATATATAATCAATAATGATACAACTAAGCTCATAACTCCATATCTATTTATTCCTTTTAAAAATTCAATTATATATAATTTTTTTAATATTTTATCTTTTTTTAACTTACTTGCAAAATCTCTTATTCTTATATTTGATGATTGTACATTTATATTTTTTATATTAAAAGAATTTATAATTTTAATAATTGAAAACAGTAATATTATAATTGCAGCTACTTGATATGATTTTAGAGTTATATATGCACCTAATATTATAGGAACAACAAAACTTATTATTTCTGTAAAAACAGAAGCTAACCCTATATATTTTTTTCTTTCTTTTTGATTAATACACTCAGATTCTATCATATTAAACGGGAAACCTGTAGTAGCTGTTGAAATTCCATACATTGCACCAATTAAATATACAAATTTTATTATTTTTTCTCCCATTACAATTATCATAAAAATATATAATGATTTTATAATAATACCAAATCTATATAATTTAATCTTATCTTTCTTTTTTATATAATTAGAAACCACAAATGCTCCTATTGTTGCAACTATCCACCCAACTATATTATAAATTGACAGATATAAAATATTTTGTTCAGTTATTTTGTAAAAATATGCAGCTAAAAACACGTCTAAAAAAATGCTTATAACTTTTCCTATTGATTGATCTATAATAAGTGTTTTAGCCAATTTAGAAAGATTGTTATTTTTCTTTTTTATATACTTATATATTTCTTTCCATGAATGCACTCTTTCAAAATCATTGGTATTTCTATTATATGGAGTATCCATAATAATAGCTTTAATTCCATGTTCATTTATATCTTTGCATATATTTATAGAATCATCAATCATTATATCTATATTGTTTTCCAAACATTTTTCTGTTTTTCCGTGTTTATCATTTTTATATGCATTTGTAAGAATTAATTTATCATAATAAATTTTGTTTTCATTTAACCACTTTTTTGTCATTTCAACTGGATTTGTATATTCTCCATTGTCTCTACCTGTAATAATAAAAATGTTATGTCCATCTTGTTTTAATTTATCTATATATTTTTTTGCACCATCTTTGGTGTTTAAGCTTTTTGCAATACATTCAATATTATCTAAGTAAAATTTTCTTTCTTCTTCCTCAGACCAATCGAACATTCCTTTTGTCATATATGTTTCTTCATTTATAATACCAGTATTTCTTAATTCTTTATCGTGTTTTAAATATTCTTCTAATAAAACTTCATCAAAATTTGATATTACATTATCTATATCTATTCCTATATTCATTTGTTGCTCCATTCTTTTATAAGTTTTCTAGTATTTTTATATCAAAAAAACAGATAATTAGCAAGTAATTATCTGTTTTTGTTTTATTATAATGTTCTGTAATTATTTTTATCTGCTCTATCGTCTAATTTTCTATCAAAGTCTTTATTGTTATAAAACCAATCTGTTTTTTTGTCTTTTGGATTGTTTTTTCTATTTTTATCTAGTAATAAATCTAATAAAACAGCTATTGGAATTATCATTCCTATTAAAGAAGCAAATGTATTAGTATATATTGTTAATGATGACATTACATCTTCAGTTCCATTTCCTAATAGTACATTGATATTATTTACTAAATCAACTCCAAAATACATTCCATATGATAATAAATATATTAATGCTCCTACTATTTTTCTTTTTACTACTAATACCATACATAATAATGTTACAAATAATAAAATTATTTCCATTTCTTTATTAAGAGGAGTAAATCCTCCTAAATCCATTCCAAATTCTGCTGAAAGAGTTACTATTACTCTAAATATCCAAAACATTACCATAAACATTACTAACATCCATGTAGAAAAATTTTTCATTTGTTTTTTCCTCCTAATATTATAATAAGGCAAAAGCAATACATAATCACTTTTACCTCCTCTATCCATATCACATATTAATCTACAAAATCAAAATCATTTTTAAATTTTTCTTTAAAGATTTCAAATACTTGATTTAAGATTGCTTCATCTTCTACACTTACATATGATTCTTCTTCTGAATTTTCATCTTCGTTGTCTTCTATTTTTAATATTACTACTTCTCCTTCGTCTTCTTCACCGTCGTCGTTTATAGGTAATAATACTACATATTCTTCATTATCTAGTTCTACTAAATCTAAAAATTCAAATTTAACTTCATTTCCGTTTTCGTCATTTAATATTACAATATTATCTAATTCTTCTCCTTCAAAATTTTCTTCCATGTTTTTTCTCCTTTCAATTTTTTATTATATCTTGATATTTAATATAATAACTTATTTAAGATTATTTTTCAACAGAATTCTTAAATTTATTCAAATATGTTTCTAATATATATACAGCTGATATAGTATCTACTATATTTCTTTTTTTATTCTTGTTAATATCTAAAAAATTCATTGTTTTATGTGCTTCAACAGTTGTTAATCTTTCATCTATCCAGTCAATTTTTAATTTATTATATTTACATTTTAACTTGTGAATAAATTCTTGAGTTATTTTTGCTCTTTCTGATACAGTTCCATTCATGTTTAATGGCATTCCAACAACAATAGTATCTACTTCATATTTTTCTAATATTTCATCTAATCTTCGTAACACTATTCTATCAGAGCCATTTCTTTGTATTGTTTCTAACCCTTGAACTGTTATATTTAATTCATCTGTTATTGCTATACCAACTCTTGCATCTCCATAATCAATTCCTAGAATTCTCATTTTAATCTTCTAATCCTATATAATTTTTTACCATTTTTTCAAGTAATTCGTCTCTTTCTATTGTTCTTATTTTTATTCTTGCATCTTTATAACTTGTTATATATGTAGGATCTCCTGATAATATATATCCTACTATTTGATTTATAGGATTGTATCCTTTCTCTACTAATGCTTCATATACTTC
>ERZ824488.288-NODE-288-length-68579-cov-18.787272_pt1 | contig 68579 bp, 57 predicted proteins | sample MGYA00519936_ERZ824488 | MGnify/ENA primary metagenome ERZ824488 (study PRJEB31778, sample SAMEA3449153) | human gut metagenome | biome: human gut; feature: human-associated habitat; material: faeces | place: United Kingdom | collected 2010/2012 ... | reverse complement strand
TATTTTGATCAGCTAATTAATTTAAAGAGTATCCGGAAAGCTGATAAATCCAAGCGTTCTTGTGCAATTTTAATAAAAATATACAGAGAGGTCCCAGGGACTTTAAGAACTTCTAGGTGAGAATGATTTATGGATAATACAAAAAACTATATTATTATTAGTATAATTTCAGTTGTAATGATGGTTCCATATTATATTTGGGATTGCAAGATATTAAATATATGCTCTGGGATTGGCTGTAGTGCTTTAACGGCATCGGTAATGGCACTTTATATAGAAAAAAATAATGCGAAAAAAGAAAAAATACGTTTAAATGAAGCAAAAAGAATTTATTTTAAGCGAATTGAAGGAGAATTAAATATAATTTTAGGGAAAATTATATGGTTAGATGATAAGATAGATGATAGAGAATTTGACTGGTCATTTCAAGTAAAAGAATACTTTACATTTGAATTTATGATATGGGCAGGAAGATATTATAATAACAAAAAAATTTCATTAGATGAAGCTGAAAAAATTTTAAATATAATAAGAGATAAATATAATATTGAGAAACAACAGAAAATGCAAGAGATGGAATTATTGAAAATTAAAAAATTGTTTGAAATCATATCATTTGATGGAGCACATCTTTGGCGTGAAGCTAATATAGTTAAAGATAACAAGTTAATGTTAGGAATAGCAGATTATTTATCAATAGAAAAGATAGATTCATTGATAATGAGTATTTCATTAGGTATTGAAATGATGAATGAAAATGTTATGAATTATTCAGATGCAATTGGATGTTTTTTTTCAGCTTATAAAATAATTAGCAGTGAAATAGGTTATGCAGAAGATATAGATGTTTCATTTAGATGTTCTGTAAATATTCTTGAAGGAATGGGAATTGTATAAGAAAAATATGTTAAGCTTATCTAGGCTTAAAAAGAAAGAGGTAAATATACACGATGGATCCAATTAAGGTCATCCATGTAAAATATAAGGTTCCAGAGACCTTAAGAATTCGATGTACATAAATATATTGATTATAATAAAACTATTTGTTAAAATATATATCAGGTGTTACTTCACATTGACGTGAATGGCGGTTCGCTTCCTACGGGGAGTTCTAGCCCCGATTACATAGATGAATCTCTTGAAGGAGAGAAATCTGACGGAAAGGGGACTTGAAATTATGCTAACGATAGATAACTTAATCGCAGTGATATCACTGTGTGCGACATTTTATGGTCTTGGTTACAGTCGTGGAAAGCATGATGCCAAGACAGAAAAATAACCGCCCTAGCCTGGAAAGTTAAGCGGTTATTTTTATAACGTATTAATGATCAGGCGAACCGTCATCGGTAGCACCTTTCTTTATTAATATACTAACATTTGGTATATTTTATGTCAACAAATAAAAAAAATAAAGGAGAGGTGAATACACATTATGGATCAAGAAAAATTAAGAACCATATTGCAGATAGGTGAAACAATAGCAGTAGAATTTAAAAGATGCAGCAACCGAATAGAAAATGATGTATATCAAAGTGTATGCTCCTTTCTGAATCGTTTTGGTGGAGATATTTACCTTGGAGTAGAAGACGATGGGACTGTTTGTGGAGTTCCTGAAAATGCAGCAGGAGATATGGTAAAGAATTTTATAAAGATTATCAGTAATCCCAATATGTTTACTCCAACCATATATCTATCACCAGAAATTATAAAGTATGAAGGAAAAACGATCATTCATATTCATATACCAGTCAGCGCAGAAGTACACAGTTTTAAAAAGGAAGTTTATGACAGAGTAGATGATGCAGATGTAAAAGTTACTGCAACAGCTCAACTTGCAATGATGTATATTAGAAAACAGAATAGGTTTACGGAGAAACAGATTTATCCTTATATTTCACTGGAAGATTTTAGATTAGATTTATTGCCAAGAATTAGAAAAATGGCAACAAATAATATAGAAGGTGTGCATAGTTGGGAAAGTATGAGTGATGAGGAATTATTGAGAAGTGCGGGATTATATGGAAAGGACAGAGCGACAGGAGAAAGTGGATATAATCTGGCAGCAGTTATGTTATTGGAAAATGATTGCAAATACATTGATTCATAGAGAATTTACGAGTTCATATACAGCTAAATTTGTAATAGAAAAAGATAGGATGTATACAGAAAATGCGAATCGGTCATCAGGAGATGGAATTATTACACCTGATAATATGGAACCAAATCCAAAGAATCCGATTATTGCTTCATTTTTTAGAAATATAGGATGGTCAGATCGATTAGGTTCAGGAGTGAGAAATATATTTAAGTATTCGAAATATTATTCAGGAGAAGAACCAGAATTTGTAGAAGGGGATGTATTTAGGATTATTGTGCCATTAAATGAAGATTATTCATATGATAATCCACAAAATGATAGCATTGATGAACTCGAGAGAAAAATTGAAGAAAAATTAGAGAAAAATCAGAAAAGATTCGGAGAAAGTTCGGAGAAAGTTCGGAGAAAAATTGAAAAAGATTCGGAGAAAGTTCGGAGAAAGTTCGGAGAAAAATCGGAGAAAGATCAGATAGAAATAAAAAATGGTAAAATAACTGATATTCAAAAACAGATTCTTGAAATTTTATCTGAGGATAATCAATGTTCAGCTAGAAAAATAGCAGAACAAATAGGGGTTTCAAGTCGAAGTATAGAGAGTAATATTAAGAAACTAAAAGGATATGGAATGCTAACAAGACATGGATCAGCAAGGAGCGGTTATTGGAAAGTAGAAATATACAGAGAATTACCATAAACCTTAAGGATTTCGAATGGGAGGAAACCTACAAATGCAATCAGCATATATTCACTTATATCTGATCATGATCAACGTTATAACATTTGCATTGTATGGACTAGACAAATGGAGAGCGATGACAAGACAGTGGAGAGTCAGAGAGAAAAAATTGATCATACTTGCACTGATCGGAGGCTCCATTGGGGCAATGATCGGTATGACAGTATTTCATCATAAGACAAGAAAATGGTATTTTAGATTAGGGATACCTTTGATTTTGGGCATTCAGGTGTCGTTGATACTTTGTTTTTATGATATGATGTAAGTAAGCAAAGAAGAATTGGGAAGAAGTTTAAGAGACACAAAAGCAAAGGAAGATTAGAGATATGAAGCAAAACAAATGGAAGCATTTAAAATTTGAAAAATATGTTTTTGTGTTATTATTGGCGATCGAGCTTATTATGTCATTTACTTTTTTAGGATTCATTCATATTGATCCAATTTCACTTACAACAGCATATATCCCGATCGTAGTTGCGGGATGTTTGCTTGGACCTTTGGAATCGACACTGATCGGATTGGTATTTGGACTAGCAAGTATGTATAAGGCGTCAGCACTTTATGTTGTATCAGATGATAAGATATTTTCGCCGCTATATAGTGGCAATCCAATAGGAAGCATTTTACTAAGCGTTGGGTCAAGAGTTCTGTTTGGCTTTGTGATCGGATATCTGTTTTCCATCATAAAAGGACGAAGGTATGAGAAAATAGGAATCTGGATCCTTTCTTTGATCTCACAGTGGATACATGCTTTCTTAGTGTTCACTGTTATGGGAGCCTGTTTTCCACAACTTGGTTATACTGGAATGTCGACATTTCATATGGGGATCAATGATGCACTTATTGCACTATGTTGTCTTTTCTGGGTAGAGGTGGCATATAAGATTTATCACAAGGAACGCATTCAAAAATACAAGGATGCGGTAAATCAATCTTTGGATGATCCATATCTGTCTTCTAAGATAGTCGCTATATCATCAGGGATCAGTTTTTTGATCATTTGTATAGCGATATTTTCTACTGGATATTTTGCAAATCGGTCTACATGTATGTTGAAACAGCACAGAGTTCATGTAACAAGAACAATAGAGATTGATCTGCTACATTTACAGGTACAGTTTTTGATCGCAATGCTTGCATTGGATTTTATCTTAATATTGACGATGCTTATGATCTACCAATATATGAAGTATCGGGAATATCAAGGGGAAATTGATTTCCTTACTGGGGTGATGGGAAGAAGACTGTTTTTGCAGCATTGCCAAAATATTCAAAGTGATCAGAGGATTCATGGCCATCAAGGATGGTTTTTATTCTTGGATGTGGATTGGTTTAAGCAGATCAATGATAAACTGGGACATATAGCAGGAGATGAAACCTTAAAGCAATTTGCGACATTTTTACAAGAACAATTTGAGCCATATGGAGCAGTCGGAAGAGTTGGTGGAGATGAGTTTGCTGTGATGATCGAAGAAGAGATGAGCCAGGAAGTGTTAGAAAAGGAACTGGAACAATTCTTTCAAAATATCTCAGGAATTCAGAAGGAAGTCACAGTAAGCTGCAGTATTGGAGTATATCGTTTTACATATCCAAAAACGATCAAGGAACTTCTGACAAAGACCGATGAGATCTTATATGAAGCAAAAGCAAATGGAAGAGGCTGTTTTGTGATTAGATAAAATCTAAGAAGGTGGTGTTGGCAATGAACAATGTGAAATTACCAGTAGGAATTTCTGATTTTCATAAGTTAAGACAAAATGAATATTATTATGTAGATAAAACGAATTTGATCAAAGAATTACTGGAATCAAGAATCGCAGAAGTTACATTGATCACGAGACCAAGACGTTTTGGAAAGACGATCGGCATGAGTATGTTGGCTTATTTCTTTGATATACGAAAAGACAGCAGGAAACTATTTGAAGATCTGAAGATCTCAAGAGATATAGAATTATGTCAAAAATGGATGAATCAGTATCCAACATTATTTATTTCCTTCAAAGATGTAAATGGATTGAATTTTCAATCAGCTATGAAGATGTTAAGAAATCAGATTTCATGGATCTGCAATGAGCATGATTATTTATCAGATAGCGATAAGATAAATGAGAATGATAAAAAGCTCTTTTTAAAGTTACAAGATATAAGTGAAGAAAATTTGTCAGAAGATTTGATAAAAATTAGTGTGGCTACCATCATAAGAATGATGAATGTGCATTACGGAAAGCCGGTTATTTTATTATTGGATGAATATGATGTACCATTAGCGAAAGCAAGCAGCAATGGCTACTATAAAGAAATGCTGGATGTGATGAAAACGATGATGAGCACATCTCTAAAAGATATTGGACTGCAAGAGCATTTTAAAGAAATCAAAGAATGGTATGATGGGTATAATTTTGGAGAGATCGATGTATATTGTCCATGGGATGTTATGAACTATGTAAGAGATCTACGGATCGATCCAGACATGAAGCCAGCAAGTTACTGGAAGAATACAAGTGATAATGCGATCATACGATCTTTTATAGACTACGCAGGCAGCGGAATTCAAAAAAAGATGGAAAAATTGATGGCAGGAGACACGATTGATCAGAAAATAGAAGAAAATCTTACGTATGATTATTTACATTCGTCAGAAGAGAATTTTTGGAGTATTTTGTATTTAACAGGATATCTGACAAGAGATAAGGAAGAGAAGGAAAGTGCAGATGGAAAGATTACATTGAAGATTCCAAACAAAGAGATACGAGAGATTTTTGAGACAACAGTACAGGATTGGTTTAGTGATACAGCGAAACTACAAGATCGAAAGCATTTATTTGATGCAGTATGGAATGGTGATGAGCAGACTTTGACACAGGAGATCAGCAGGTTATTGCGAATAACGATCAGTTATCATGATTATAGAGAAGATTTTTATCATGCATTTCTTGCAGGAATATTTGCTGGGGCTGGATATAGTGTTGAATCGAATAAAGAACATGGAGAAGGTCGAAGTGATCTTGTTATTTTTAATGAACATGAAGGAAAGGTTGCAGTTTTTGAAGCGAAATATTCAAAAGAAGTAAAGAACTTAGAAGAGGATTGTGAAAAAGCTATTCAGCAGATCAATCATAGGATGTATGCAAAGGAATTTGAGGATAGTTATGATGAGGTGATCTGTTATGGGATTTCTTTTTACAAGAAACGTTGTGTTGTAAAAAGAGATGTAAAGTAGTAGTTCAGAAAATATGAGGAAAGGAAAAGGAATGAAAAAGAGAATCATCAGCAAAATCTTAACATTACTGGTCATATTCAGTATGGTATTTACGTTACTGCCAATGAATAACAAAATAGTACATGCTGGGGACAGCAAAGTAAATATTGGAGATTATATTTACCTTGGAACTTATCAAGGTAAGAGGATAAAATGGAGATGCATCGGAGAGGATTCGAATGGAAAATTGATGCTGAGTGATCAAATCCTGTGTAAGAAGAGTTATGATGCAAAATATTCCGGGTATAAAAACCACATCAGAGCTGAAAGAGGATCCAATCGCTGGACAGAATCAGCCCTGAGACATTGGATGAATTCTGCCGGAGAGGTTGATTGGAGCAATTGATCTGTACCTTCCGCAGCAAATCTTGATGGAGAGGATGCTTATGATGAAGAACAGGGATTTTTATCTTCTTTTACTGATTCAGAGCTTCAGTGTGTAAAGACGGTCACACAGAAAACATATTTGAATAATCTGGATGCAGACAAAGCAGATGGAGGATCTTCCAAATTTGATTTTGATGCAAATGGATACCATCGTAAGCTGTTTGAAACTTTAGCAGAGGCAACCGATAAATGGTATGAGAATACAACGGATCAGTTCTTCTTGATAGGACCAGAGCAGTTGCTGATGGGAACCAATAATATTGGTTTGGATTATATGGCTCCGGACGATTCCTACTGGTTAAGACTGCCTTGTAACACAGGACAATCTTACGAAAATGTAGCACGATCAATAGGAGCAAACAGAATCACACATGCAAGAGCAAATAATTCGAATCATGGAGTAAGAGCCGCATTTTATCTGGATGAAGATCAATTTCATGGAGAAGTGATCGAAGGAGGAATGTCCAGTTACTTTAAAACAGGTAAGGATACGAATCAGTTTAAGCATATAGGGATGAGAGCTTTCATTTCAAATCCTGTATATCTAAATAAATTGGTGAAGCAGTGTAGTGATTTTCAGAGTAAATGGAGAATGATCACGTATTTTCATGGAGAACATACAGGTGTATGCCATGGGATCGCTTTGAGTATGTGTTATGGAAACCAAGGTTATATTGATTTTGATGATATTACAAGTGGCGCACATGATTATTGGACGCTGGGAAGCCCATATGAGAATTCCAAAATGAAAGACATGATCTTATATTATCAGATGACACAGTGTCTGGACAGTGGAAGATCAACGTATGGAATCAGTAAAAATTCAGGTTGGGGAAATGGAGATCTGGAAACTTTTCTTAAGAAATTTGTAGCAGAAGCCCAGTATGCAAAAAGAGTGAAAAAACCATTTGTTTTCTCCTTCATGATACCAGAGGGCGGACATAGTGTTGTTGCTTGTGGTTATAAGAAGGACACGGATGGAAATCATGAGATTACGATCTATGATGAAAATTCTTATCACCCTGGAAGTTATGGGGGATACCTGACAATGAAAGTCTCTTCTGATTTCAAGAGCTTCCATTTTGCAGATTCAAATTCAAGATTTGATGATGTATGTGTAGAAGATCTGTGGAAGAACCTGAACTATTATGGCGTTGATAAAATATATAATGGTGGGATTCAGACCTTGAAAATGAAAAGCAGGATGGCGGCATCAGCATATCAGGAAGATGATCAGGATCAGACAACGATTCAGATATCAGCAAATAAGCGATTCCGATTACAAAATGAAGAAGGAAAGTATCTCGAATACGATGGAAATAATTATACAGGAGATATGAAAGTTTATTCCTGCGAACAAAGCGATTGGGAAAGTGAGCATCCAATCTGGAATCTTAGAGTGGCGGCAAGCAATTCATTTGAATTAACGAAAGCAGAGGAAGGCTGCCAGTTCCTTTGTGATGATAACAACAAAGGATATGCAGTAACTGCCGATGGAGCAGATAAAGTAACGATCACTTCTGGGAAGATCAAAGTGGAAGGAGATAATTATAATCTGTCAGCTGCGATGCAATCCAAGAATTCCGAGGAAGGAATTGTAGAGGTCAATGCCAAAGTGCAGGGAAACAGTACGATTTTAGATAACAACACAAACACATCCATTCAATTTGATGATAAGGGAAATAACGTTAAGGTAACAAAATATGTTGATTTTTCAACAGATATCGTTAATGAGAAAGAAGAAGTCAAAGGTTCTGATTTTGTGGTAGAAGAACTTGATAAGAAAGATCCTGAAATCCCAGACCAGGGAGAAGATAATAAAGGGAATGGCAATACAGGAAACGGCAATGGAAATGATATCTCTGGAAATAATGCACAAAGTAAACCAGAAGTAATAAAACCAAACATCGTAAAACCATTAAAATTAAAGAAACAGATAATAAAAACAGCAAAAATAAAAACTTACAAGGCAAAAAAATTAAAACGTAAAAAGGCAACATTTAACCTAAAAGCGAGATCTTTGGGGAAAGCAAAACTGACCTATAAAGTGACCAAATATCCAAAGAAAGCAAAAAAATGTATGACCGTAACTAAGAGTGGAAAAGTTACATTAAAGAAGAAAGCCAAGAAAGGAACATACAAGATCCGGATCACGGCAGCAAAAACATCGAAGTATCAGAAAGCGGTGAAATATGTGACGGTTAAGGTAAAATAAATCAACAAAGAATTATGCAAAGTTATTGATTGAAAATTTTAAAGTATGTCATAATTACCTAATTACTAATTGTGCGATTAGTAATTAGGTAATTAGTAATTAGTCAGTTAGCAAAAAGGATGATGGTATGAGATTTGTCGGAAGAGATCCCAGATTTTGAAAACAGTTGTTTGAGATATCATAAACAATTGGCAAATTAAAATCTACAACAAATCCCCCTGCCAAACATCCTTCACCTTCATCTCATGCGCAATCCTATTCAAAACTTTCCGCTTATAAACACTCCACTCAGGAGCAATCAACAAATCTCTCGGTCCATCTCCAGTTAATCGATGAATCACGATCTCAGGACTCAGATTCTCAATACATTTCAAAATCAGATCAACATAAGACTTCAAAGTAAACACATCAAAGGGATGTTCCTCATAATGATCAGCCAGATCCGTATTTTTCAAAATATGCAGCATAGAAAATTTAACCCCATGAATCGGAAGGTGATTCAGATAACGAACTGACTCAAGCATCATATCATCCGTTTCACCAGGAAGCCCAAGAATCAGGTGAACAACAGTCAATACACCGATCTTATGAAGATTCATAACTGCTTCATCAAAACAAGACAAAGGGTACCCACGCCGGATAAAAGAAGCGGTCTCTTCATGAATCGTCTGCAGACCAAGTTCCACAAACACAGGTTTGATCTTATTTAATTGATTTAAAAGTTCCAAAACCTCGGCAGGCAGGCAATCCGGTCTGGTACCGATCGCAAGAGCAACGATTCGCGGATCATTGACCGCTTCCATATACAAAGTTTCCAGTTTTTCAATCGGACCATAAGTATTCGTAAAAGCCTGAAAATAAGCAATATACTTCCCATTCTCGATCTTTCTAGAAACCATCTCAATTCCAGCGGTGATCTGATCTGTCACAGACAAAGCAGCTGAAGAAGCAAAATCCCCGGAACCGCCCTCACTGCAAAAGATACAACCACCAGTTCCAAGTGTTCCATCTCTGTTTGGACAGGTAAAACCACCATCTAAGGATACTTTATAAATTTTCTCACCAAAATAATTCTTTAAAAAACTATCAAACGAATAATAACGTTTTCCATGCCAATTCATATGATCATAACTCCTAACTACAAGTTTGTTATCTACAAGATAGCACGAAAAATGTGGAAATTCCAGTGTTTTCAAGTCACAAAATGTTCATAACATTAACATGTACTGTTCATAAAACTACCATGAGATGTTCAAAAAGATTTTCTACAATAACAAACAGAAAATCAAAAACAGCATATGAATTGGAGGCATATATGGAAAAGAAAAATATGATATCAAAAATAAAGAATCATAAACTATGTTGTATTGTGATCATTTTAGCATTACTTGGTGGTGGAGGATTTGGAATTTATAAATTCTTCTTCCAGAAAAAGCAGCCACAAAAAACGGTACAGACACAGAAAGCAACAACAGGAACGATTGAAAAGACAGTAGAAGGAAGTGGTTCTGTAAAAGCAATAACGCAAAATGTCACATTTTCCAGTGATGTCACCGTACAGTCAGTTCTTAAAAAAGACGGAGCGGCAGTCAAAAAAGGAGATGTGATCGCTAAGCTTACAAGTTCTGATCTGGAAGATTCAATCACACAGTTAGAAAGCCAGATTGAAACTCTAGAAGATACGATTGAAGGTAGTGATTCATCCGATGATGATTATGCAAGTAATGTACGAAAATATAAAGATCTGACAATGAAGTTATCAACCTTGAAAACAGAAAGAAGTAACCTGACAGTTACATCAAAATATAATGGAATCGTAAGTGGCACGATCACAAAAGGAAAAACGATCAGTAAAGGCCAGAGTGTATGCAAAGTACTGAAAACAAGCAGTTATAAAGTAACGATCAATGTTGATGAATTAGATATCAAAAGTGTCAAGAAAGGCCAGAGTGTTACAGTAACAGCAGATGCAGTGGAAGATAAGACATTTACAGGGAAAGTAACAAAAGTATCGAAAGTTGGATCAACAAGTGATGGAGTTGCGACATATCCAGTCACGATCCAGTTAAGTAATGCAGCTGACCTTTTGCCATCCATGAGTGTCACAGCAACGATCACAACAGCCAAAGCAGAAAATGCGGTCTTAGTCCCAGTATCAGCAATCCAGACAAAAGACGGGGAAAGTTATGTAACAGTAGTAACGGATGACAATGAAAATGGAACACAGACCAAAGTAGAGACAGGGATCATCAATGATACTTATGCACAGATCACATCAGGAGTCAGCGAAGGAGATCAGGTTAAGACCATCACAAGAAGCAGTAGCAGCTCTGATGAAAAATCCGATATGAAAGGTGGAATGGATGCACCATCTGGTGGTGGAATGCAAGGTGGAAATAAGCAAGGCGGTGGAATGTCATCTGGTGGAAAACAGTAGGAGGTGATCATTATGATATCCGTAAAAAATCTAAAGAAAACTTATTTTCTTGGTGGAGAAGAAGTTCATGCATTGGATGATGTGTCACTTTCGATCAAAGAGCACGAATTTGTGGCAATCATCGGGCAGTCAGGAAGCGGAAAATCAACATTTATGAATATGCTTGGATGCCTTGACCGCCCGGATTCTGGAGAAATAACACTGGATGGAACAGATATTTTAAAATGTAAAGAAAAAGAATTATCAGTGATCCGCAATAAAAAGATTGGATTTATCTTTCAACAGTTCCATCTGCTACCAAAACTCTCCGCACTGGAGAATGTAGAACTTCCGCTGATCTATCAGGGAATGCCGACAAAGAAGCGAAGAGAAAAAGCAGTAAAGGCATTAAAAGCAGTTGGTTTGGAAAAACGAATGAACCACAAACCTAATCAGCTTTCCGGAGGACAGCAGCAAAGGGTCGCGATCGCAAGAGCGTTAGTCGGAGAGCCATCCCTGATCCTTGCCGACGAACCGACAGGAAATTTAGATTCCAGATCAGGAAAAGAGATCATGATGTTGCTGCATAACCTTTATGAAGAAGGAAATACGATCGTATTGATCACACATGACAACAATGTGGCAATGGAAGCACCGCGACAGGTACAAATCAGCGATGGAAAGATCATAAAAGATTCAGGAGGTGAGGCAGAATATGAAGATCACACAAGCAATTAAAATGGCATTTGCTTCTATATGTTCAACAAAATTAAGATCATTCTTAACCATGCTTGGAATCATTATCGGTGTGATGAGTGTTACAGTTCTTGTATCGATTGTACAAAGTACGACAAATAACGTCAGTGACACATTATCACAATTAGGCGGCAATGTGATCTCAGCAACGGTAACAAGCAGAAGAAGCAATAAGATCACAACCAGTGACATTAAAAGCTTTGAAAATAACCCAGCAATCGAGAGTGTATCACCGATCATTTCAGGAAGCTCTACAGCAAAAGCATCTGGAAATTCATCCAGTGTAACATTAAAAGGAATTACAGAGGAATACGAAGATATTCAAAATATCAGTGTACAAAAAGGACGTTATATCTTAGATGTAGATAATGATAACCGGCTGCAAGTCTGCCTCATTGGAGTCACAGCAGCCAAAGACTTATTTGGACATACCGATGTAGAAGGAGAAACAATCCGAATCTCAGGAAGAAACTTCAAGATCATAGGAGTCTTAGAAGAAGATGGATCATCTCAGAGAGACTCCAACGATTCAGTAATCTATACTCCATTTACAACAGCACAAAGGATCATGCAAAACAGCACGATCAGCAGTTTTTATGTATCTGCAACAAATGAAGGAATGCTTAACATGGCAGAAAGTGCAGTAGATAGCTTCCTGTTAGAAAAAACAGGAGATGAAGATTCCTATACGATCACAAATCAGTCTGATATCGCAGACAGCGTCAGCGACGTTACAAACTCCATGACATATATGATCGGAGGAATCGCAGGAATCTCACTTCTGGTAGGTGGGATCGGAATCATGAACATCATGCTTGTGTCCGTTACAGAACGAACAAAAGAGATCGGAATCCGAAAAGCCATCGGGGCGAAGAAGAAAGATATCCTGGCTCAATTTATGATCGAGTCAACCGTTCTGTCCTGTATGGGAGGTGTGATCGGAATCGCATTAAGTGCAGCAACCATTTTTGGAATGAATCAGTTAATGTCAGCAGATTATACGATATCAGCAGGAATTAGTCTGATCGCATTAGCATTTTCAGCGATACTTGGAATCGTGTTTGGATTATATCCTGCTAATAAGGCAGCGAATTTAAAACCAATCGAAGCGTTGAATTTATAAAATACTTTGAAGCCTCTTGCGTAATGTATTATAATATATACATTACACAGGAGGCAAAATCATATGAAAAAGCGATCAAAAGAAATATTAGATTTGTTAGGCCGAAGAGAAAATGATCACACGATTTCAACACTAGCAGCAAAATTTGAGGTTTCAGAACGCACGATTCGTAATGATATTAAAGATATCAATGACTACCTCAAAGAACAAGAGATCAAACCGATCCGTTTTGGAAGTAACGGCTTAATCGTGATGGAAGAAGATATAAGTCAGGCGAGAGAGACAACACAGCAGGAAGATTTTTATACATACAAACTATCAAAAGAAGAACGAAGAATGCTTGCAGCAGCAATTTTGATCAATACGAAAGATCATATTACATTATCACAAATCGCAGATATATTATATGTAAGCCGTGCTACGATCATTAATGATCTGGATGAAGTCAAAAGAATGTTGGAATCAGGAAAATTAAAAGTAATCTCACATTCAAATAAAGGATTAAGACTTGAAGGATTAGAAGGAGATAAACGTTTATTCTTATTAAGATTAATGTCTGTAGGTTCTAATGGAATTAAAGAAAATTCAACAATCCGGAGTTTTTTTAAAGGTCTGAATATGGAAATTAAGATGAGTGAAGATGAACGAAGGAATCTTCAAAAGATCATCAATGAACAGGAACATGCCTATGGAAGATTTATGACGGATGATTCTTTTGACTATTTACTTCAATATCTGATGCTTTCCATTGAAAGAATTCGCAATGGAAATGTAATGACAGAACCAATTGAAGGGAACAAAAGCAAATATGCAATGGCGAAAGATATTCAAAAATACATCTGTCAGTATTGGGATTTAGAAGATGCCAAAGGCGAAGTGGATTTCTTATGTGGTGTGCTGGATAGTATGAGCTATGTAAAAAGACAGCGAAGAGAACAAAAGATTATAGGACTTCAACTGGTTACAAGAAAATTTATTGAACATATTTCAAAAGATCTTGGTGTAAACTTAAATAGAGATTTTGCGTTTTATGAGAATCTGACAGATCATTTAGAATCTATCATTATGCGTTCCTTTAATGTAACACAGAGGGATGATTTTCTAAAACAATATGTGGAAAAGAATCCTAAGGTCTTAGAAGTTGTTCAAAAGTATAAAGATATGCTAAGTAATTTTATGGATCGAGAGATATCTGAGATTGAGATTGACTATATTGTAATTCATATTTGTGCAGCGCTAGAGCGCAGAAAGAAAAAAGAAGTGGAATTCCGTGTGCTGATCGTATGTGGCGGAGGAATCGGAACTTCGCAGCTGCTTCTTGCCAAGATGAGGAATCGTTTTGATTTTCATGTGGTAGATGTAGTTTCAGCACATTTACTGGATAATGAGAAGTATCAGAATATTGATCTCGTGATATCAACAATTCCATTAAGAGACTATGAAGGGGAATACATTCTTGTATCTCCGGTATTTTCTGATGAAGATTATTTAAGAGTAAATGGAAAGATTGAAGAGATTCAGGAAAAACATAAGATTGAACCAATTCCGATTCAGGAAAGAGTTGCATTGCCACAAAAAGATGCACAGAAATTGATCGATGAATTAAGTCAGATTATCAAAGATCCTTCATTGATGAATCAAGTAACAAGAAAAGTACAGGAATTCTTTGGGATTGAAGTAGAGATACAGGAACCATTTTTATGTGAATTATTAACAGCAGCCGATATTCAGCTAGACATAGAATGTAGTGATTGGAGAGATGCGATTATCAGATCAGCACAGCCATTATTAGATCAAGGCAAGATAGAAGATAAATATATTGATGCCATGATCGACAATGTAAAGGAGAATGGTGCCTACATTATAATCTCTCCAGAATTTGCATTACCACATGAAGGATTTGACAGAGGATGCAATGAAGTTGGAATGAACTTGATCCGCTTAAAAGAACCTGTTACGATCGAAGATATTGACGGAGAGATCGCTAAGGTAAGATTTTTCTGCTGCATGAGCACAGAAGATCATAAAAAGCATATGAAAGCCTTCTTTCATTTGGTCAATATGCTGACAAATCGTGGGTTTAAGGAAGAACTTGCAGCAGCGAAGACACCAGAAGAGGCCGCAGATACGATAAGGAAATACGAGATACGTATCAAATAATAAGATACATTGTTATAGAAGAAAGTAAAGCAGGTTGAAAACCTTTCACAGATTTTTGAAAAGTTTTCAATCTGTTTATATTTTTGCAAAAATCAAGGAAAGTCTTTTGACTGTTTTTTTCTTTGCAACCATAATATAATAAAACCATCGAAAGGACGTCACTTCAAAGTAACAAAAAATAGAGTAGAAAAGAGAAAAAAGGAGGAGTCACAAAAATGGTTTGGGAAAAGCTGAAGGAAGAACTGATCATACCGGGACTCGAAGCAAAATCAAGCGATGACATTTTTGAAGCACTCGGAGGAAAACTTGTAAAACAAGGGTATTGCAAAGAAAGTTATGTGCAGGCTTTAAAAGATCGTGAAGCTGAATTTCCAACAGGAATCAATACAGGAGAAAAAGGAGTCGCAATTCCACATACAGACGTAAGCCATGTAAACAAAAAAGGAATTGCAATCGCAACATTAAAACAACCAGTCGAATTTGTAGAGATGGGAACGGATGATGAATATGTAAATGCACAAGTCATTTTCATGCTGGCAGTTGATGAGAAAGGACATCTTGAATTATTACAGGCAATCTTGGCAGTCCTTCAGGATCAGGAAGTATTAAAGAAATTAATCAAAGCAAAAGACGTAAAAGAAATCATCGAAATCATCAAAGAAAAGGAGAATATATAATTATGAAGAAGAAAGTAATCGTAGCATGTGGAGGAGCAGTCGCAACATCAACAATCGCAGCAAACGCAATCGTAGAATTAGCAAAAGAAAATAACATTGATATCGAAATCGCACAGGTAAGAATTTCAGAGATCGCATCTAATCTTCCAGCAGATCTGATCGTGACAACATCAAAGGTAAAAAGAGACTTTGGAGTACCTCTTATTACAGGAATGCCATTTGTATCAGGATTAGGTGTAGATAAGACAAAAGCTAAGATTCTTGAAGTATTAAATAAGTAAGATGAAAGAAAAGACTAGACGTAAGAGACCATTTTAAAAAGACATAAGAAATGAATATAAAATTTATTTGAAACGTTTATTTTAAAATGGTTTTTTTATAAAGGTATATGTAAAAATATAGAATAAAATCAAAAAAAAGGGAGAGACAAACATGGGAATTTTTGGAGATATGATCAATTACATCATTGATATGGGAGCGTCCGCAATGCTTCCACTTGTAATTGCGATCTTAAGTATTATCGTAGGAGTAAAAATTGGTAAAGCGGTTCGTGCAGGTTTGATGGTTGGTGTGGGTTTTGTAGGATTAGGACTGATCGTAGATATGATGAACGCAAACCTTGGACCAGCTGCACAGCAGATGTCTAAAAACTTTGGATTAAGCATGAGTGTTGTAGACCTTGGATGGCCAGGAATGTCCCCAATCACATGGGCATCAAGTATCGCAACTGTTGCGATTCCAGTCGCGATCTTAGTCAACATTATCATGTTAGTATTAAAACTTACAAAAACAGTTAATATTGATATTTGGAATATCTGGCATATGACATTTACAGGAGCGATCGCATATGCAGTCACAGGAAACTTTGCGATCGGTATTGGTGGAGTTGTTGTTCATGCTATCATTGCTTATAAATTTGGTGATCTTTATGCGCCATTAATGGAAGATTACTTTGAATTAGACGGAATCACTGTACCTCATGGAACAGGAACATGGATGGCACCATTTGCATTTGCAATTGATGCAATTATTGAGAAGATTCCTGGATTAAATAAAATTGATTTTTCAATCGATAATTTACAGGAAAAAGTTGGAGTATTAGCAGAGCCTATCGTTATCGGTGGTATCCTTGGTGCAATCGTAGGAGCCTTAGCTGGATATGATTTCTCAGCAGCATTCCAGTTAGGTATCAAGATGTCAGCCGTTATGGTATTAATGCCTAAGATCACAAAATGTATCATGGACGGATTAATGCCATTATCAGAAAGAATGAAAGAAATCTTAACAAAGAAATCTCAGTCTGGAGAAGCTGAATTTTATATCGGACTTGACCCAGCAATCATCCTTGGAGATTCAGAAGTCGTAACAGTTGGACTGATCTTCATTCCATTAACAATCTTGATCGCGATCATCGTGCCAGGAAATACAATCCTTCCATTTGGTGATTTAGCAACAATCGGATTCTTCATTGGTATCGCAGTAGCAGTACATAGAGGAAATTTATTCAGATCATTGATTTCAGGATGTGTGATCATGTTCACAACCATCTGGATCGCAAGTCAGGCAATCCCTTGGACAACAGCATTAGCGAAATCTGTAAACCTAACAAACGGAGCTTCACAGGTAGCAGCACTTGATCAGGGTGGAAGTCCAATCACATATCTGTATACACAGATCGTGACACAGCAGAACATCAAAGGACTGGTAATTATCGGAATCATTTATGTGATTTGCATGATCTTTACAGTTCGTGGATCTAAACAGAGAGCAGCAGCTTTAAAAGAAAGCGAATATTAAAAACAAGCAAACAATGATATAAAAGTGTAAATATATGAACGGGCGGACTTAAAAAAGTCTGCCCCGAACTTTAGAGGAGGAAAAAGAGATGCCTTTAGTTACAACAAAACAGATGTTATTAGATGCCCAGGCAGGAAATTATGCAGTTGGGGCTTTCAATGTAGAGAATATGGAAATGGTCATGGCGGTTATGGAAGCAGCAGAGGAGTTAAAATCTCCAGTTATCATGCAGACAACACCATCTACAGTTAAATATGCAGGATTAGATTTCTTCCTAGCAAATGTAAAAGCAGCAGCAGAAAGAGCAAGCGTGCCAGTAGCCATGCATTTAGACCATGGAAGCAGTTTTGAATTAGCAATGCAGGCATACAGAACAGGATACACATCTATCATGATCGATGGATCTCACGGAAGTTTTGAAGAAAATGTTGCAGTATCCAAAGCAGTTGCAGATGCATGTGCACCATCAGGAATTCCAGTTGAAGCAGAACTTGGTAAAGTTGGAGGAAAAGAAGATGACTTAGATGGTGGAGATGACAACCCATATACAGATCCAGCACAGGCTGTCGAATTTGTAAAACAAACAGGAGTTACATCCTTAGCTGTGGCAATCGGAACAGCGCACGGTGTATACAAAGGAGAACCAAAACTTGACTTAGATCGATTATCAGAAATTCGTAAAGTTGTTGATATTCCATTAGTATTACACGGAACAAGCGGTGTACCAGATGCAACCGTTACAGAGTGTGTAAATCGAGGAATCTGTAAAGTAAATTATGCAACAGATTTAAGAATTGCATTTACAAACGGAGTTGAAAAAGTATTTGAAGAAAATCCAGATGTCATTGACCCTAAGAAATACAATGCAGCAGGAAAAGAATGTGTCAAAGAATACGTTATGTCCAAAATGAAAGTATGCAAGAGTGTAGGAAAAGCAAACTAATACATCAGGAAGGAGAATAAGCATGAAAGCAGGAGTTGTACACGCAAAAAATGATATTCGTTATGAAGAAATTGAAAAACCACAGCCAAAGAAAGGGCAGGTTTTAATTAAAGTAAAATATACAGGAATCTGTGGATCAGACGTACCACGAGTAAACGGAGATGCATGTCATTTCTTCCCTAATGTATTAGGACATGAATTTTCAGGTACGATTGAAGAAGTTGGAGAAGGAGTTACAACACTAAAAAAAGGTGATCGTGTTGCCGGGGTTCCATTGGTACCATGTATGGAATGTGAAGATTGTCAGAAAGGAAATTATTCTTTGTGTAAGCATTACAGCTTTATTGGATCTAGAGAATTTGGAAGTTTTGCGGAATATGTAACAGTTCCAGAAAAGAATGCAGTCAAATTCGAAGATGAAGTAAGCTTCGAACAAGGGGCATTCTTTGAACCAGCAACTGTCGCACTTCATGGATTAAACAGAGTGGATTATCATGCAGGAGAATGCGTTGCGATTCTTGGTGGGGGAACCATCGGATTATTCACAGCACAATGGGCAAAGATTTTTGGAGCAAAGAAAGTTGTTGTATTTGATATTAGTCCAGAAAGACTTGAATTAGCGAAAAAATTAGGGGTAGATGAAGGAATTAACACTTTAGACGAAGACTTTATGAATCAGGCAATGGCAGTAACAGATGGAAAAGGATTCGGGTATATTTATGAAACAGCTGGAGTGACTACAACAATGAAATATGCATTCGAATTGGCTGCAAATAAAGCTAGTGTATGCTTTATCGGAACACCGACAAGAGAATTAAACTTTTCCGTAAAAGAATGGGAAAACATCAATCGAAAAGAATTTACATTAACAGGTTCATGGATGTCATATAGTGCTCCATTTCCAGGAAAAGAATGGATCTTAACAGCACATTATTTCAAGACAGGACAGTTAAAATTTGAAGATTCTTTAATCTTTAAGAAGATACCATTAAGCAGGATTGATGAAGCATTCGAAATGTACAAAACACCAGGAACTGTAAAAGGTAAGATTTTAATTGACAGTGAGGCATAATTATGATTACAACGGTAACATTAAATGTATCTGTAGATAAAGCATACTATATCAAAGGCATTGTTGTACCAGGAACGGTTGCACGTGTCCAGAAATGTGTCAATTCTGCAGGCGGAAAAGGATTAAATGTATCAAGAATCATAGATTTTTGTGGAGAAGAAGTGTTAGCAACAGGATTTGCCGGAGGATTTAACGGAGCTTATGTGGAAGACATGTTAAAGAAAGATGGAATCCCAAGCAGATTTACAAAAACACAGTCAGAGACAAGAAGCTGCATCAACATTTTGGCAGAAGATGAGTCGTCTACAGAATACTTAGAACCTGGAGCACCAGTCAGTGAAGAAGAAATACAGCAGTTTTTAGAAGATTTTGACCGAATTGTTGACGAAAGCGATATCATCACAATATCAGGAAGCATACCAGCCGGGGTTCAAAAAGACATCTATGCAACATTAGTTAAAATGATCAAAAACAAGGGAAAGAAAGTCATTTTAGATACGAGTGGAGATTACTTAAAAGAAGGAATCAAAGCAGGACCAACAATGGTTAAGCCAAATGACGAAGAACTAGAAGCTTTACTTGGTATCAAGATCGAAAATAGATATCAGACGATCGATGCAGCCAAAGAAATGCGTGAGAAATACGGAATCGAATATGTTGTTGTATCTTTAGGTGGAGATGGAGCTTTAGTCGTATGTGAAGAAGGAATCTTCCATGGTAAACCACCGAAATTAAAAGCAGTCAATACCGTAGGATGTGGAGATTCTATGGTGGGAGCATTTGCAGTCGCATTCAAACAGGGAAAAGGGATTCAGGATGCCCTGACCTATGCGATCGCCGTATCCGCAGCCAATGCAATCAATCCAGAAACAGGACATATCCGCAAGGAAGATGTAGAAAACATCCTTCCACAGGTAGAGATCAAGAAATTATAATTTACAGGGGAAGATCAATATGGAATATACATTAAAAAATAAAAAACTCACCGTGGTCTTCGAATCCAAGGGAGCAACACTTCATTCCATCAAAGACAATGATGGAGTGGAATACCTCTGGGAAGGAAATCCAGAGTACTGGTCCGGACAGGCACCAGTTCTATTTCCAATTTGTGGAAGCATCAGAGATGATAAAGCACAGATTGGAAATAGAAAACAGACAAACATGCCAAGACATGGTGTCGTAAGAAAAAAAGAATTCAAGTGTGTTGAGCAGACAGAAAACAGCATCTTATTCGAGATTGAAAGCAACGAAGAAATGCTTGCTCAGTATCCATATGAATTCAAACTGGGAATCAACTATATCCTGGAAGGTAAGAAGATCACAACCAGATATATTATTGAAAATAAAGACAAAGAAATCATGCCATTTCAGATCGGAGGACACCCAGGATTCCACTGCCCACTCTATAAAGAGGAAAGTTACGAAGACTACGAATTAGTTTTTGAGCAAAAAGAAACCTGCACCGTTCCAACTCCAGTCACAGAAACTGGACTGATCGACATGGAACACAGAAGCGAATTCTTAAAAGACACAGACACATTACCATTAAAACATGATTTGTTCTCCGTAGACGCAGTCATCTTAGACCAGCTGAAATCCAGAGCAGTCACATTAAAGAGTAAAAAACATAACAAAGGAATCCGCATAGACTTTAACCAGTTCCCATATCTGATCCTATGGTCAACAGCCAAAGAAGCAGATTTCGTAGCGCTGGAACCATGGATCGGACTCTCAACCTGCAGCGATGAAGGTGATAAATTCGAAGAAAAACGAAATATCCAGTATGCACAGGCAGGGGAAGTGAAAGAATACGAATTTCACATCAATATATTATAGAAAATAAAAAACAGCAATATCGCATAATCTTAGTAGAAAAACCTCATTAAATCCATATACAATAAATTCCAAGATTCTACATAGGTTGGTGATGTTGCTGCTTTTTTGCAATTATTAATCAACTACATTCAAATCAAAATCTCAATCACAAAACTCAAAGTTTCATGTTCTCCAGGCTCCAAGAATCGCACCCCTCTTTTATGTTCAAACACATCATCCTCATCACTGCAGGTAGAAGTTCCACTCCAAGGTTCCAAAGCAACAAAAGGTCCATCATTTGCACTAGACCATACACCCAGATAATCAAAATCAGGGAAAGTAACTAAGATACCATGACCGCTTTCCTTGTGTTTTAATGCAACCGTGCGTGATTTCAACTGATCAAAGATCAAAGCGTCCTTGTAAAATAAAGAATGTTTTACAGGGATTACAGTTTCATGATCAAGAACAGGAATACGGTCGTTATTATTGATCAAACCATCATCTGTAAGTTGTGCACAGGCAGCAGTTTCCGGTTGTTCAAATTCCACGATATAATCTTCAAAATTCTCCCCTTCATACACTGGGCAGTTAAATGCAGGATGACCGCCAATACAGTAAGGCATAACGATGTCCCCATGGTTGATTACCTTATGACTGATTTTTACACCATGATCTGTTAATTCATAGATCATCTGGAGTTCAAAATCATAAGGATACTGTTCTTTCGTAGAATCATCCGCTTTCAAAGAATAAACAGCACAAGTTTCAGAAGAAGAAACCAAAGTAAATTCTAATTTTCTTGCAAGACCATGACGGCCAAAAGAACAAGTCTTAGAATCACCGATGGTTGCAGTTCCATTTCTTAAACATCCAACGATCGGAAATAAGACAGGTGCCTGTCCGCTCCAGAAGTCAGGATTTCCCTGCCAGAGATATTCCGTACCAGAAGCATCTTTGATAGAAGTCAGTTCCCCGCCAAGAGATTTTAAGGTAACAGATACATTTTCATTGCGTAAGATTGTATTGCTCATGAGATATCCTCCTAGATTTAATATAGAATCATTATACCACGAATTAACATCGAAAAACACTTGTGTTTCTTGGGAAAAGCAATAGTTAAAAGCATATTTTTTATAAAGAATCAGTAGAAATTTAAGAAGTGGTGTGATAATATGACTAAGAATGCGTAGAAATGTAAAATAATAGATAAAAATAGAAAAGAGGAAAAAGATTATGGCAAACAGCATTGAGCAGGAAATCGGCCGCAGAAGAACCTTTGCGATCATTTCCCATCCGGATGCCGGTAAGACAACGTTGACTGAGAAGTTCCTTTTATATGGAGGAGCGATCAATACAGCGGGGTCTGTGAAAGGAAAGGCAAACTCCAAACATGCAGTATCTGACTGGATGGAGATTGAAAAAGAAAGAGGTATCTCTGTTACTTCTTCTGTATTACAGTTTGAATACGAAGGAAAATGTATCAATATCCTTGATACACCAGGACATGAGGATTTCTCAGAAGATACGTATCGTACACTGATGGCAGCGGATTGTGCAGTCATGGTGATCGATGCTTCCAAGGGTGTCGAACCACAGACGATCAAGTTATTTAAGGTCTGTGTTATGAGACATATCCCGATCTTTACATTTATCAATAAGATGGACCGTGAAGCTAAGGATACTTTCGATCTGTTAGACGATATCGAGAAAGTCTTAGGAATCGAGACATGTCCGATCAACTGGCCGATCGGATGTGGAAAAGAATTTAAGGGTGTATACGAGCGTGCATCAAGAAATATCTTACGATTCGAGGCAGTCTCCACAGGTGGTGCAAAAGAAGCAAAAGAAACGATCATTTCAGCAGATGATGATAATGCAGCAGATCTGATCGGAGAAGATTTCTATGAGAATCTGATGGAAGAAATTGAATTATTAGATGGTGCGGCAGCAGATCTTGATATGGAGAAAGTACATCAGGGAAAACTATCTCCAGTATTCTTTGGATCAGCACTTACAAACTTTGGTGTAGAACCATTCTTAGAGCATTTCCTGAAGATGACAAACAGACCACTTGCAAGAACATCCAAGGGAGAAGAAGTAGATCCTGTGGAAAATGGTTTTTCAGCGTTTGTCTTTAAGATTCAGGCAAATATGAACAAAAACCACCGTGACAGAATTGCATTTATGAGAATCTGTTCCGGTAAATTCGAAGCGAACATGGAAGTAAAACATGTACAGAGTAAGAAAAAGATGAGGCTTTCCCAGCCACAGCAGATCATGGCACAGGAACGTAAGATCGTAGAAGAGGCGTATGCAGGAGATATCATCGGAGTATTTGACCCGGGAATCTTCTCTATCGGAGACACTGTCTGCCTTCCAAAAGATGACTTTGAATATGAAGGAATCCCAACATTCGCACCAGAACATTTTGCAAGAGTCATCCAGTTAGATTCTATGAAGCGTAAGCAGTTTGTGAAAGGTGTAGAACAGATCGCACAGGAAGGTGCTATCCAGATCTTCCAGGAACATGAAGCAGGATTTGCAGAGATCATCGTCGGAGTTGTAGGAACACTTCAGTTTGATGTCTTAAAATACCGTCTGGAAAATGAATACAACTGCGAGATCCGTTTAGAACCATTGCCATATCAGGCAATCCGCTGGATCAAAGACCGCAACACGGATATGAACAAATTACGTGGTGTATCTGAAGTTAAGAAAGTCAAAGATATGCGAGGAAATCCACTGTTGTTATTTAAGAATGAATGGGGAATCCAGTTTGTACTTGATCGTAATGAGGGATTAGAGTTAGTTGAGTTCAGCAAAGAATAGTATAAATTGTATTTCTTTTTGATAAGAAAAATTATTGTAACTTGAGAATAAAGATGGTATATTATATTAGTATATTTCTTAAGTTATCAAAAATAATATAAATATCAGACTTAGAAAAGAGATTGTTATGGCGTTGATAGATATTCATACACATATATTATATGGAGTTGATGATGGAGCAAAGGACATCAATGATTCAATGGGACTGTTGGATGAAGAACGGGAACAAGGCGTGGATCAGGTAATACTGACTCCGCATTACGGTCCGAAGTTTGGACATCCGGATACAGAAGTATTGAGAGAGAAGTTTGAGGCGATCAGAGAAAAGGCATACAAGTATTATCCAGAGATTCAGCTATACCTTGGGAGCGAATTATATTATCAGCAAGGGACAGTTTCAGATCTGAAACAAGGGAAAGCATTGACGATGAATGGGACCCGTTATGTTTTAGTGGAGTTTGCAACATCAGATGCCTATTCGCATATATATCGCGCGGTTCAGGATTTTGTATATGCAGGATATATTCCGATCCTTGCGCATGTAGAGCGATACAAAGCAGTTTTCGGACATGTAGACAAGATTGTCGAATTGGTCGAAACAGGTGCATATATTCAGATAAATGCGGAAAGCCTGATCGGAGGAATTTTTGATAAACGAGCATCTTTTTGTAAGAAGCTTATGAAAGAAGGACTGGTTCATTTTCTTGGAACGGATTGTCACGATTTCCGGACAAGAAGACCAAATATGAAACCGGCAGCAGAAGTTGTACGGAAGAAGCATGCGGACCAGATCCTTTATGAGAATCCAAGGAAGATGCTTGAGGGGAAAAGTATTTAATTAAAGAAGGGATAAAAACATCTATGTACGAATTAGAGAATGATGATGAGATCGAGATTGATTTAAGGGAATTGTTTTTGGCATTGAAGAAGAAGATCGTTTGGATTTTGTTGACAGCAATCGTCTTTGCAGGTGCATCAGGATTGATCACGAAGTTTGCGATGACACCGATCTATTCTTCTACAGCACAGCTTTATGTTGTATCCAAAGGTGGACTTTCACAGCTTACAGATCTTACAATGGGGAGTCAGTTAACACAGGATTATATGGTAATTGTTAAGACAAGACCAGTCCTTGAACAGGTGATCGCAGATCTGAAGCTTGATATGGATTATAAAGAATTAGAGAAGAAGATCACGGTGGAGAATCCATCTGATACACGTATCATGCAGATTACGATAACAGATAAGGATGCAGCACTTGCACAGAGCATCACACAGGATCTTGCAGAAGTAACAGCGAAGACAGTTGCAGAGAAGATGGATGTGAAATCACCAACGATCATCGAAAAGGCATATAAGGCAGATAAACCAGACAGCCCAAGTCTTAAGAAGAACGTATTGATCGGAGCAGTTCTTGGATTTATATTGATGGCAGCAGCCATTGTGATCCAGTATCTGATGAACGATACGATCCTGAAAGAAGAAGATATTGAGAAATATCTTGGAATTATTACTTTAGCGCAATTACCTTTGGTAAAGGGAACTACAAAGCGAACAAAGAAAGTAAAGAGGGCGAGGGAATAAGATGAAGAAATTAGTAATGGATCTTCCAGAGATCAATGATTATCGTATGGTAGAAGGACTAAACCAGCTAAAGACGAACTTAGCCTTCTGCGGAAAAGATATTAAAGTGATCACAATGACAAGCAGTGTTCCGAATGAAGGAAAGAGTTCTGTTTCTCTGAGTCTTTCAAGAACACTTGCAGAAAGTGGAAAGAAGATACTGATGGTGGATGCTGACTTAAGAAAATCAGTAATGGCAGCCAGATATCATATACAGGGAATTGATAAAGGATTAAGCCATTATCTGACAGGACAGGCAGAAGTGGAGGATATCATCTACGAGACAGAAGTTGAGGGACTTTGTATTACAGTAGCTGGTCCGCTGTCACCAGATCCAACAAGCATCTTGGATTCTGAGCAGTTTGAACAATTCATTGAGAATGTTAGGGATATGTTTGATTATGTGATCATTGATGCACCACCGCTAGGTGTTGTCATTGATGCTGTGATCATCGGTAAATATACAGATGGAGCAGTCATCGTGATCGAGCAGGGAGTGATCAAACGTAAGATCGTTCAAGATGTCATCAAGCAGTTGAAGAGGGGCGAGGTTCGTATCCTTGGGGCTGTATTAAATAAAGTTGATGAGCGTATCGGTGCTTATGGTAATTATGAGTATAAATATTCATATTCATATTACGGTGAGTCAGATACGGAAAAAAATCACCCAAATACTTAATAAGGAGGAATGTAAGTATGAGTAACAAAATCATCAAGAAAGCAGCAGCTTGTGGATTATCCGCAGTTATGGCTTTCGGACTTGTCGCAGTAACAGAAGCACCAAAAACAGCTAATGTTAGTGCAGCAACAAAAAAGGTAAAGAAATTATCTTTTAAGAAGAAAGGGTATGTGATCAGTGCACCAGGACACTGGATGAATGCAAAGACACGCCTGAAATTCTCACCAAAAAGTGCTAAAACTTATAAGTTAAAGTACAAAACAAGCAACAAAAAGATTGCTACTATTTCTAAGAATGGTATCATCCGTGCAAAGAAAAAAGGTACAGTAACAATCACAGCAATTGCTAAAAACAACAAAAAAGCAAAGGCTACAACAAAGGTTACAGTTGGTAAAGTTGTTAAAACTTTAAAATTCAAAGAGGGAACAAAGAAAACAGTAACAGCTGGAAAGAAATTCACTCTTCACCCAACTTACTCACCAAAGAAAGCTTCTACAAAAGCTGTAACATTCAAATCTAGCAACAAGAAAGTAGCTACAGTAACTTCTAAAGGTAAAGTAACTGCAAAGAAAGCTGGTAAAGTAACAATTACAGCAACATGTAAAGATGCAAAAGGTAAGAAAGCTAAATTTACAGTAACAGTAAAAGCAGCTCCAGCACCTGCAAAAGTTGTAACACCTGAAACTGTAAAACCAGTTGTAAAAGATAACACAGCTGAATATACAGGATTAGTTGCTAATGCTGACAAATACGTTCTAACTCGTGGAAAACAGACAGTTGAGATTTCTGCAGCACAGGTTAAAGAAGCATTAGGATATATTGCTGATCCAGCAGCTGGATTCAAAGCATGGGAAAGCAAAGAAAACTTTACATTAGGTGTATTATCAGCTACTGGTAAAGGTGCTACAAAGACAGCTACGATCAAAGGTACATCTAACTATGATGGAAAATACACAGCAACAGTTACAAAAGTATCTGATACAGAATACGCTGTTGTAGCATCAAAACTTGATAAAAATGGTAATAAAGTGAAAGACCACAACATCAAAGTTACAGTAGCAAAAGACGGTACAGTAACAGCTACAAGTGCTAAATACGTTGTAACAAGCGACAAAAACGCTACAAACATCGTAGTAAAAGATGCAGCTGGAAAAGTTATTGCTTCAGCAACAGCAAAAGATGGTAAATACACAGTAAAATTACCAGCAGACAAAGCAAAAGATTTAACAATTACACAGTATGTAGCAAAATAATCAATTGCTGAGTGATAAAGGAATCTTGGAGGAGCTTTCCTCCAGGATTCTTTTTCTATAAAAGAATTTTCTATTTGAGAAGGATCAGGAACATGAAAAAAAAGATAATGACGATGCTGATGTTGCTTGCAGTTTCCTGCATGATCATGCCAACAAATGCGAAAGCTGCCAAAAAAGCATATATCAAAACATCAACAGGAAGCAAGGCAACGGTTTTTGTTGGAAAAACTTTAAAATTAAATGCAAAAACAGTTGGTAAAAAGAAAAAGATCACATATAAGACATCCAAAAAATCTGTAGCGACAGTAAATAAAAAGGGTGTGATCAAAGGAAAGAAATACGGAACTGCCAAGATCACAATGAAAGCTTCTGGAGTGAAAACAAAGAAGATCACTGTATATGTAAGAAAAGCAGCGACAGGGATCAAACTTTCATCTGCACAGACGATCAATTTCTACAAGACAGGAAACACTGCCCAGATCAAAGCAACAGCTTTACCTGGAGGAAAACAGATGGCATCAAAAACTCTGACTTATAAGAGCAGTAATCCACAAGTAGCAGTGGTTAACAGCAAAGGAAAAGTGACAGCTAAAAAAGGCGGATACAGCAGAATTCAGATCTCTACCACTGCAAGATCAGGAAAGATCTGCACAAAAGATGTTGATGTTTTTGTATATGATGGATTTGATGATGTATGCAGTGAAACATCTGGAAGCAAGACAACATTTACATTTAATCCAAACTGGAAATCTGTCACAATCTATTTTACAAGTCAAACAGGAAAACAATATTCTTATAAAGTGGATAGCATCAAAACAGAATTTAATATGCTGGCGAATGTCAAAGGATTTGCAGACGAACGCAATGGAGTAGCAGTGAGCAAAGACAGTGCGAGAAAGGCGAACATCATTAATTTCAAGATCATTGAAACTGGCGAAGATTATGATGTATTAGCGGATGCCCAGAGATATCAGCTGACATTTTATAAAGCGTTGAATAACAAAGTAACATTCAATGTAGAAAAATAAAAAGATAAGAAAAATACTTGACAATAAAAATGAAAGCATGATATAATATCAAAAGTTGTGAAGAACAACAGAAACAACAAAGAAGAGTATCCACTCTCACCTTAGCACATATGATAGATTAGGAAGTGACTTGGGTTAATATTTAAGAATATGATATTTCGTGATCATGCTTGAATTTTATGTGGATAGTCTTATAACTATCCACTTTTTTAATTATCATGGAGGTGTAATTATTAGCGATTTAATGATTAACGGACAGATCAGAGATAAAGAAGTACGTCTGATCGCGAATGATGGCGAGCAGCTTGGAGTTATGTCCGCAAGGGAAGCACAGAAGTTAGCAGATGAAGCAGGATTAGATCTTGTCAAGATCTCACCAAAGGCAAAACCACCGGTTTGTAAGATTATCGATTACGGTAAGTACAAATACGAGCAGACAAGAAAAGAAAAGCTGGCAAAGAAGAAACAGAAAGTCATCGATGTGAAAGAAGTCCGCATGTCACCAAACATTGACACAAACGACTTAAACACAAAGATTAATCATGCAAAGAAATTCCTTGCAAAAGGTGCGAGAGTGAAAGTCACACTTCGATTCAGAGGAAGAGAACTTGCTCATGTGAACGCAAGCAAGTATATCTTAGATGATTTTGCGAAAGCATTAGAAGATGTAGCCACCATCGATAAGAAACCAAAGTTTGAAGGAAGAAGCATGACAATGTTTTTAGCTCCAAAGAACAACTAGGAGTTTAAGATATTCAAATATGAGTAGATACAAGCAGGATTAAGGAGGAAATAACCATGCCAAAAATGAAGACATGTAGAGCAGCTGCAAAAAGATTTAAAAAGACAGGAACAGGAAAATTAAAAAGAAATAAGGCATACAAAAGCCATATCTTAACAAAGAAATCTCCTAAGAGAAAGAGAAATTTAAGAAAAGCTGCAATGACAGATGCAACAAACGAAAAGAACATGAAGAAGATTTTACCATATCTGTAAGATGGATCGTTAAGGAGGAAATGTAAGCAATGGCAAGAATCAAAGGCGGAATGAACGCAAAGAAAAAACACAATAGAGTATTAAAACTGGCTAAAGGATATAGAGGAGCTAGATCTAAACAGTATAGAGTAGCAAAACAGTCTGTTATGAGAGCTTTAACAAGTTCTTACGCAGGAAGAAAACAGAGAAAACGTCAGTTCAGACAGTTATGGATCGCACGTATCAACGCTGCTACAAGAATGAACGGACTTTCTTACAGCAAATTCATGCACGGATTAAAATTAGCTGGTGTTGACATCAACAGAAAAATGTTATCTGAGATGGCGATCAGCGAACCAGAAGCATTCAAAGCTTTAGTTGACGTAGCAAAAGAAAAATTAGCTTAATCAATAGAATTAACATTGTAAAAACATCTTGACTTTAAAGCGGTGGTTATCAGTCTCAATAGACAGATGGCCATCGTATTTTTTACATATGGCAGTGACTGATTTAAGACCTGTACCGACGCAGTTTTTGCGGCGAGAGGATAAGAAGAAGCCACTGTCTGTTTTTTTGATCTCATGCTCATAAGGGTTCTCGATGAGCAGAACAAAAGCACCAGGAGAAGTCTGTCTGGCTTTGAGATGGATGAATTTCTCATACTTCTGTAATGTCTTACATTCAAGGTAAGCATTTTCTAAAAGATTTCCAAGAACAATACAAAAATCAACGGAAGAGATTGGAGAGAGCGTTGGAAAATCAACGGCAAATTTTGTTTTGATCTTATCTTGTGCACATAAAAGATCATAATGCGATAAAATGGCATTTACAGCGGGCTGACGGCAGTAGATCTTAGTCTGTAAAGAAATAGATGATTCATATTGGGACAGATACTCCTTTAATTCTTCATAATTTCCTTGATTTAACAATCCAGAGATAACAGTGATCTGATGACGAAAATCATGGCGGATTTCTCTTGTCTCCTGTACATGTTGGGAAAGCTGGGAGTATTCTTTTGCCTGAATCTCCAGAATCTTTTGTTCTTCCAATATGTACTGATTTTCTACATAACTGTGGATGATAGTATAAAATAAGACATATAAAAGAAATACAAAGACCAGTAAAGTGAGCATCATGGAAAAGTAAACATGTAGATCATGATAGGTATAAATATCATAATAATTGTGTGGAATATAAGTAAAAACGAGAAAAGTAAAACAGCATGGGAAAATACACGCAATCCGCCAGACAAAGGCATTGTGGAAATTCGTAACCATCCAGCCGAGATATTTTCTGGCAGGTTTATATAAGATGATATCGGCGAAAACCAGAAAGATCAGTTGTGCGATCATGGATTCTGGATAAAATTCTGTACTTTGTCCATGTGGATGAAAGATGACACCGAATGTATGATAGATAACATAAGAAAGAGAACCAAGACAACATGCAGTCAGCATAACAAAGAGAGATGCAGGAAGCATCAGGTTCGTTTCTTTTTGAAATAGATAAAAGAACACAGGTACAGCAAGGAATATAAGAATATTGCCCAGATCCTGTTGAAAGATCATATACGGAATGATCAACAGAACAAAATAGCATATAAAAACAAGGCTGATTTTGATCAGCAGATGGTGGATCGGAGTCTTTAGATGATTAATTACTGGAAACAGGCAAAAAACTGCCAGTGGAATGATGATTGTAAATGTACATAAATATGTAAAAATATCATAAAAAGTCATAAAAGATCATGCCTCCTCAAGTTTCAAAAACTGGTATTTGATATATTGATCTCGGATTTGCTTGCGTCCTTTCGTTTTGATCGGAAAACACTTTGAATCTGTCATTTCGAAGTAATCGGATTCCATCGTCTTAATATAGTCCATATTCAACATGATTCCACGGTTGCACTGAAGAAATCTTGAATCATTCAGATGATCTGTGACAGAATAAAAAGGAAGCCGGAAAGCATGTGTTCCATTCGTTGTATGAATGATCACCTCATGATTATTTGAGTAAATATATTGAATCTTTGATAATGGAAAATGAACATCAAAAGAACGATATTCAAAAGATAATTCAGCTTCCTGCTCAGGAAGAAGCGCTAAAGCATCATCAAGTACATGAAAGATCTGTGTGGATACAAAAGGCTTTAAAATATAATCAAAAAAATGAAAAGGGGCAGCTTCAAAAAGGTATTCTTTACTTGTTGTTAAGAATACGATCATCACTTTGGAATCCATCTGACGGATCTTGCGTACAATATCGATCCCGTTCAGTTCATTTAGATAAATATCCATAAAGATCAGATCAAAATCTCCAGGGACATAGGTATTCAAAAAAGAATTACCATCACTATAAGAAGAAATATCAAGGGAGATGTTTCTTTCATGTTCATAAGTACGAAGAGTGTTGAAAATGAGCTCCTGTTCTAATTTATTATCATCAACGATTGCTAACTTCATATTAGTACTCCTTGTTGTAGGGAAATTGGGGTTTCTTTAAGTATAACTTGCAAATGAATGGAAAGCAAGAAATGGGAACTATAATTTTTGTAAACAATAGGATGTGTGTGGAATGCATTTCATTTTGTACAAAAATGTGTCATAATGTAAGAAAAAGAACTGGCAGGAAGGAGATCAATAATATGAATAAAATATATGATAAAGTAAATGAATGTTATAAACAAGTAAATGAAATGACAGAGTTTAAACCACAGATCGCATTGGTCTTAGGTTCCGGTCTTGGAGATTATGCGGAGAAGATCAAGATTGAGACTGTGATCGATTACCATGAGATCAAAGGATTTCCAGTTTCTACAGTACAGGGACATAAAGGAAGATTTGTACTTGGTTACGTAGAAGATATTCCAGTAATGATCATGGAAGGACGAGTTCACTATTATGAAGGATATTCCATGAGTGATGTTGTACTGCCGATTCGACTGATGAAGATGATGGGAGCAGAGATCTTGTTTTTGACAAATGCATCCGGTGGGATTCATCGTGGGTTTGAAGCGGGTGACTTTATGATGATCACGGATCAGATCGCAAGTTTTGTACCATCTCCATTAATTGGGCCGAATATCAAAGAATTTGGAGAAAGATTTCCGGATATGAGTCATATTTATGATGAAGAATTACAAGAAGTGATCAGAAAAAGTGCGGATCATCTGCAGATTGATCTTAAAGAAGGAACTTATATCCAGCTTCCAGGTCCTAATTTTGAATCTCCGGCAGAAATCAGGATGTGTAAAGCCATCGGTGCAGATGCGGTTGGAATGAGTACTGCCTGTGAGGCGATCGCGGCAAATCATATGGGAATGAAGATCTGTGGAATTTCGTGTATTGCGAATCCTGCTGCCGGAATCAGTAAGAAACCACTGACACACGAAGAAGTTCAGCAAAGTGCAGATCGTGCAGCTCCAAAATTCCAGAAACTAGTAACAGAATGCATCTGTAGAATGGGGAAGAGTCTGAAGAAATAAGAGGTGATCAAATGATAAGAATCTACCATGCAAGAATTTTAACCATGCAGGAAGATCAAGAGATCTTTGATGGAGAGATTTGGATCTCAGATCAAAAAATACAGTATGTCGGACCGGAGAATAAAGAAGAAGCGGCAAAGATCGCATGGGAGAGACAGATTGATGCAAAAGGCAATCTGATCATGCCTGGATTTAAGAATGCCCATACACATTCCGCGATGACATTTTTAAGATCTCATGCAGATGATATGCCGTTGCTTTCCTGGTTAAATGATCAGGTGTTCCCATATGAAGCCAAGTTAACACCGGATGATATCTATCATTTATCCAAACTTGCCATCATGGAATATTTAACAAGCGGGATCACCGCCAATGCGGATATGTATCTGACACCAGATACGATGATCCAGGCATCTGAGGATTGTGGTTTTCGGACGACTGTTATTGGAGCAGTGAATGATTTTACCCAGTCTGTGAAAGAAGTAGAGAATTGGTATGAGAAGTACCATAAAGAAGATGGACTTACCAGTTATGAACTGGGGTTCCATGCAGAATACACAACCAAGAGAGAAATCTTAGAAGGCATCTCAGAGCTTTCTAAGAAGTACCATGCACCTATCTATACCCACAACTCAGAAAGTGCCTCAGAAGTGGCACAGTGCGTCGAGAGAACAGGTATGACACCAACGGTATATATGGAACAGCTAGGGCTGTTTGAATATGGAGGAGGGTTGTACCACTGTGTTCATATGAGCGAAGAAGATCTTGATGTCGTAAAGAGACATCAGATTTCTGTGATCACCAACCCAGCCTCGAATCTAAAATTAGCAAGCGGGATCGCTCCGATCGAGGAGATGTTAAAACGAAATATTGATCTGGCGATCGGAACGGATGGACCTGCAAGCAATAACTGTCTTGATATGTTTCGCGAGATGTTTCTTGTCACAGCACTTGCCAAATACCGGGAAAATGATGCGAGTGCAGTTGATGCAACAGAGGTATTAAAGATGGCAACAACAGGCGGTGCAAAAGCAATGAATCTTTCAGACTGTGATGTGTTAGTCAAAGGAAAGCAGGCAGATCTTATAATGATCGACCTGCATCAGCCAAATATGCAGCCAATCCACAATATCAGAAAGAATCTGGTATACAGTGGAAGTAAGCAGAATGTCAAGATGACAATGGTCGCAGGAAAGATTCTGTATGAAGATGGCGAATTCTTTATTGGAACAGATGCGGCTCACATTTATGAAAAAGCGAATGAGATCACGCAGAGGATCATGAGCGAGATCTGAATTTAATCAATACAATCTTCTGCATGCTTTAGTGCAGAAGCATAGTGTTAAGAAATGAAAAGATGAAATGTTTTCAAGAATATACAAACAAATCATCATATCAAAAAAAGGAAGCCTAAATCTCAGGCTTCCTTTTTCAATGGAAATGGGTGATATTTCTTTTCCCATTTTTTCAAAAGATGTTTGATCTTATATTTTCTATAAGTTTGTATGATCACAAAAACAGATAGAACAAAAAGAACAGGTGCTAAAATAAATTTCATGAATAGATGCATAAAAACCTCCTATTTATAAATGATAACAATAAATTAGTTGGTTTTATCATAACAGAAATAAGGCCAGCGGTCCATTACAATAGAAACTATTGCCACAGGCGGTTATTTGAAAAAATGATTCATAATAAAATCAGAGTATATAAGGAGTGTGGAGAGCTATGAAGCCCATTAATTATAAAGCTCTGGGAGCGAAAATTAAAGAATATCGTAAAAAAGAAAATATAACACAGGAACAACTTGCCGAGATGGCAGATATTTCATTAAGTCATATGTCAAATGTGGAGACGGCTTCAGTAAGCGTTTCGCTGCCAGCACTTAAGCTGATCGCAGATGCACTAGGTGTTACCATAGATGAACTGTTGGTGGACAGTTACAGCAAGAAACAGAAAAAATATTTTTACAGCAAGAAGATGGATCTGATCATGGAACAATGTGAGACGGTAGAGCAGGAGATTATTGTGAATACTGTATCAACCTTAGCAGATAATTTATTAAAGAGTCGAAAGAAAGAAGGAGTCTGAGGACTCCTTTTTGTAGTTATTGTATGAAATAAAAAAACCGAAGTCACAAACTTCGGTATGCCGATGGCGAGATTCGAACTCGCACGAACGTAAGCTCACTGCGACCTGAACACAGCGCGTCTGCCAATTCCGCCACATCGGCTTAAGTGCAGTTGAGGGGACTTGAACCCCTACCCAGTTAACCCGGACTAGATCCTTAGTCTAGCGCGTATGCCAATTCCGCCACAACTGCGCAACACCGTTATGATATCACTATATGGAACTTGTGTCAATAAAAAAACGAAAAAAAGTTCAAAAAAATTAAATTAAGTATCAAAATATGGATTTTACAGCATATTTTCGGTATAATCTGCAACAGAATGACACACAAAAAAGAAGAAAAATTTTTAATCGGAGGGAAAATTATGCTGATTGGTTCTCATGTAGGGATGAAAGGAAAGGACATGTTTCTAGGATCTGTCAAAGAAGCATTATCTTATGGAGCGAATACTTTTATGGTGTACACTGGTGCACCACAGAATACAAGAAGAAAAAAGATTGAGGAATTAAGAATTGAAGATGGAACAAAATTAATGAAAGAACATGGAATGGAAACGTTTGTTGTTCATGCACCATATATCATCAATCTTGCGAATACGACGAAACCTGAGACGTTTGAGTTAGCAGTGGAATTCTTAGAAGTTGAAGTAGAACGTACCAAAGCTATGGGAAGTCATACGTTGGTCCTGCATCCAGGTTCTCATGTTGGAGCTGGTGTTGACAAAGGAATTGATCGTATCATCGAAGGATTAAATCAGGTCATGTATCAGGATATGCCGGTTCATATCGCACTGGAGACAATGGCAGGAAAAGGAAGCGAGATCGGGCGTGAGTTTGAAGAACTAAAAAGAATCTATGATGGTGTAAAATATCCAGAGAAATTAAGAGTCTGCTTCGATACTTGTCATGTGAGCGACAGCGGCTTAGATCTGTCTGGAGAAGGATTTGAAAATGTCATTGACCAGTTTGATAAGACGATCGGCAAAGACCAGATCGCAGTCTTTCATATCAATGACAGTAAGAATGTGATCGGTGCAGGAAAAGACCGTCATGAAAATCTTGGATTTGGAACGATCGGATTTGAGACGTTAAACCACATCGTACATCACAAAGACTTCGAACAGGTACCTAAGATTTTAGAAACACCATACATTAAAGCGGAAGACAGAAAGAAATCCTATCCGCCATACAAATATGAGATTGAGATGTTAAAACAGGAACAGTTTGATCCGCAGATGAAGGAAAAGATTTTGGAGGATAACCAGAAATGAAAGTAACATTTATTGAACATAGTGGTTTTATGGTTGAGATGGAACAAAATGTTCTGCTGTTTGATTACTATCAGGGAGAAATCCCGTCATTTGACGGCAGTAAGACTCTCTATGTCTTTGCATCACACAGCCATGCTGATCATTATGATCCAGCAATCTGGAAACTAAAAGAACAGTATAAAGATATTCATTATATTCTTTCCGATGATATCAAAGATAACGAAGGTGCAGTCGTTATGAAAGCACATGAAAAAAAGGAAGTTGCTGGAATCGAAATAGAAACTTTAAGATCAAATGACATGGGAGTAGCATTTCTTGTGAAAGTGGAAGGAAAGACAATCTACCATGCAGGGGATCTTAACTGGTGGCATTGGAATGGAGAACCAGAGGAAGATAATGAATATTACAAGAAGACCTTTCAGGATGAGATGAAATATCTGGAAGGAAAGAAAATCGATCTTGCATTTATGCTCCTTGATCCAAGACAGGAAGATAAGTATTGCTGGGGAATGAATTATTTCTTAGAACATACGGACAGTAAAGTTGTATTCCCAATGCATTGCTTTGAGCATTACAAGATCAACCATCATTATTTAAACTGTGAAGATGGGCGCAGATGGAAGAATATCGTCAGAGATATCACAGGTGCAGGTCAGGTATTTGAAATCTGATTCCACTGACTGATCAGCCGTTCTAACGAATAAGAAGCATTCGCAGGGCTTGTGGAAGGCAGTTTCACAGCTTCAAATCCAGTCACTTTTTCACAATATTTATGATAAAGTTTATAAGCAGTCCCACCGTTGGTATAAATCTGGCGAATTGGGGCTGTTTTTAAAATGAATGAAAAATCATTTGGCACTGCATTTTTAATACTGCTGTCGCTGGAACCTTCAATATCGCAGGAAGCGATCACATCCCAGATGGCAATGTTGTGTCTTAATAAAAACTCTTTTTTCTCCTCGATCGTTTCAGGCAGAGTATCCTCAAAGACTGCAGCAAGAACCTTCCAGAAACGGTTTTGCTTATGATGATAAAAAAACTGTCCCTCTCTAGACTTTACAGAAGGAAAAGAACCAAGGATCAGGATCTTTGATCGGTCATCATATACGGGAGGGATTTCATGAATCACATGAGTCATTTCAAAATTTCCTTTCTTATCGTATTTTTCTACAAATTTCAACTTCTATTTTATCAGATGATGCAGACAGAAGAAAGTTTTCGTCAGAAACTGTAAAAACTTGCAGGGCGTTACCGTCATGGTATGACAAAATATTTTTTAGAAATTTTCTATAATTGCATTATGTATTTCATCGAAATGTTTTTGGAACAATGGATCATGATCGCGTTCCAGCTAAAATTACTGGAATGGATCATACATAAAAAGATGAAATTTTATAAAATATTTGCCGCATCCATCTTTGGAAGTTTTTCAGGATGTCTTATACTTCAGCTTTATGACGAAGATCATGGACTGAAATTGGGATTGATGATCATTTCCATTGTTATGACGGTAAAGATATCTTGTGCATTTCCAATGAAAAAAGCATGGAAATACAGCGTGTATCTTCTGGTGTTGAGTTTATTTACTGGTGGAATCTTTACAATGATAAAAAGCCAGATCATTCTGCCGTGGCTGATCCTTGCGACAGCCAGCTGCATGCTTGTAAGGTATTTGTATGTATCAGCCGTAAAAGATATGAATCACGACAAAGAATCTTTTTATCAAGTGGAATTTAAGATCCTGCATAAGAAATTAGAGGTTTGTGCATTCTTGGATACAGGAAATTTCTTATATGAACCAGTCAGTCAAATGCCAGTATGTATTCTGGAAGAAGAAACATTTTTGAAGTATTTTCATGAGCCGTTGTTCAAGATGATAGAAAAGCAGGAAGCAGAGGGCATCCGCATGATTCCATATCAAAGTGTTGGAAGGGAACATGGGATGATGCCGGCAGTGATGGCAAATGATATGAAAATCACGAAAGAGGACCGGATAATAGAACACAAAAAGGCAGTGATCGCCATATCCAAAGTATCCCTTTCCAAATGGGGAGCTTACGAAATGTTACTACATCCGGATCTGATCAAAAATGGGAGGTAATGATTGTGTTAAAGTTGAGCTTGGTAAGTGGAAGAAGGACATTTTTTGGAAGAGGAAATGAGATTCATTATATTGGGGGAACGGAGATACTTCCAGCACCGCTTGATACAGCGGAGGAGCAGAAAATGATCCATATGTTAGGAACTGTCAATGAAGAAACGGCAAGAAGCATGCTGATCGAGAGAAATCTACGATTGGTTGTATACATAGCAAAGAAATTTGACAACACGGGAATCGGTGTGGAAGATCTGATTTCGATTGGTACGATCGGTCTGATCAAAGCGATCAATACATTTAACCCGGCAAAGAAGATCAAACTTGCGACTTATGCATCCAGATGTATCGAAAATGAAATTTTGATGTATTTAAGAAGAAATAACAAGACAAAAATGGAAGTTTCCATCGATGAGCCATTAAATGTAGACTGGGATGGAAATGAATTATTATTATCCGATATCCTTGGAACCGATGAAGATATCATTTACAAGGACTTAGAACATGAAGTAGATAAGAAACTTCTGACAAGAGCCATGACGATCCTTACGGACCGCGAGAAAATGATCATTGAATTAAGGTTTGGGATCAATCAAAAAGAAGGAAAAGAAAAAACACAGAAAGAAGTCGCTGATATGCTTGGAATTTCACAATCTTACATATCAAGACTGGAGAAAAAGATCATCAAACGCCTGAAAAGAGAGATGATCAAGATGGGATGTGTATAAATTTACAGAAAAATTAAGAAAATGTTCACTTTCTGCCGAAAAAAATATGATATGATAAATGTGGAAGAAAAAATAAGGAAACGATCATACTTAGGAGGCAGAGATGAAAATGAAGAGAAGTGAAAAACTAGGAATGTTTACTGGATTGGTTGTTGGGGTACTCTTATTGCTGATCAGCGTGTTTATGATATTTCAGACAACATGCAAAGTCTGGGGTGCAGAGAAACCAGCCAATGCAACACAGCAGGGAATTGATGTAAGTTCGCATCAGGGCAAGATCGATTGGGAACAGGTAAAGAACAGTGCTTTGGCAGATTATGCGATCATCCGATGTGGATATGGTGTAAATCAAACAGATAAAGATGATAAGTATTGGGACTACAATTCCAGTGAATGTGAGAGACTGGGAATCCCTTATGGAACTTACCTGTATTCTGGAGCTGATACAACAGCGAAAGCAAAAAGCGAAGCAGAACATGTTGTCAGACTTTTACAGGGAAAGAATTTAACATATCCGATTTATTATGATATGGAAGCTGATATGTTAAATCAGTTAAGCAGCACACAGATCGGAAATATTGCAAAAACATTTTTGAATACGATGGAATCTTATGGATATAAAAATGTCGCAGTTTACAGTAACAAATACTTATTTGAAACGAAACTGACAGCATCTGTATTTTCTGATTACCCAAAATGGATTGCACAACATAGTAACAAATGTACATATCAGGGAAGTTATCATATGTGGCAGTATTCAACACAAGGTGTGATCCCTGGAATTTCAGAAAAAGTTGATTTAAATTATAAGATCGGAAACTGGACTTATGCAGGATACAGTTCAGCAAAGAAAACAGTTGTTGTTAAACCCAAAGCAACAACGATCAAGAGCTTAAGGAAGAGTGGAAAGAAAGCGGTCAAGATCACATATAAGAAGGTTTCAGGAGTCAGTGGATACCAGATCTATATGTCCACAAAGAAGAAATCAGGATATAAAAAGATCGCAACACTTTCCTCTAAGAAATCATCTTATACCAAAGGAAAACTAAAAAAAGGAAAGAAATATTATTTTAAGGTCCGCACAATGAAAAAAGTATCCGGCAAGTACAGATACAGCAGTTTTTCCAAAGTAAGATCGATCAAACGATAAAAAATATCAATGCGGCATCGAAAGCATGAGAATAAGCTTTCGGTGCCGTATTTTTATGCAAAAATCAAACCGACCCCCTTTTCAATCTGTTCCATTTGTAGTAGCATAAAGGATATCAATGAATAGAAAAAAGGAGATTTTGTTAAAGGTTTATGAATAATAAATATACGATCATCAAACAAGAATCTATTGAAGAATTAAATGGAACAGGATATATTTTAAAGCATGATAAGACGGGAGCCAGAGTGGTTGTGATCTCCAATGAAGATGATAACAAGGTATTCCAGATCGGATTCCGTACACCACCAAAAGATGATACAGGAGTTCCTCATATCTTAGAGCATTCTGTACTTTGCGGATCAAGAGAGTTCCCAATGAAGGATCCATTTGTGGAATTGGTCAAAGGATCACTGAATACATTTTTAAATGCAATGACTTATCCAGATAAGACTGTTTATCCGGTTGCAAGCCAGAATGATAAAGATTTCTTTAACCTGGTGCATGTTTATCTGGATGCTGTATTTTATCCAAATATCTATAAGAAGCCAGAGATCCTAAAGCAGGAAGGATGGCATTATGATCTGTTAAACGAAGATGCTCCTCTGACGTATAATGGAGTTGTGTTTAACGAGATGAAAGGAGTATTTTCATCTCCAGACCAGCAGCTTGCACGTATCATTCAGAAGTCTTTATTGGAAGACACACCATATGGATTTGAATCAGGCGGAGATCCAAAGGCAATCCCAGATTTAACTTATGAGATGTTCCTTGATTTCCACAAGACTTATTACCATCCATCCAACAGCTATATTTATCTGTATGGAGATATGGATGTTGATGAATACCTGACATTTATCGATGAACATTATTTAAAAGATTTCGATAAGAAACAGATCGATTCATCATGGGAGAAACAAGAACCATTTACAGAAGTAAAACGAGTGGAAGAATATTATCCAGTCGGGGAGAATGACTCCGAAGAAGAAAAGACTTATTTATCCTACAATGCAGTGATCGGAGACAGCTTGGATGCAAAACTTTACTTAGGATTTGAGATCTTAAACAGAGTATTATTCGATGCACCTGGAGCACCAGTGAAGAAAGCTTTGATGGATGCACAGATTGGAAAAGATATTCAAAGTTCTTATGATAATGGGATCATGCAGCCAGTATTTTCTGTGATCGCACAGGAAGCAAGGGATGATCAGGAAGATGAATTTGTTAAGATTTTAGAAAAGAACTTAGCCAAGATCGCAAAAGAAGGAATTCCAAGAAGAAATCTTTTAGCAGCATTTAATTACTATGAATTCAAATACAGAGAAGCAAACTTTGGACGTTTTCCAAAGGGATTGATGTATGGACTTCAGATGTACGACAGCTGGTTATATGACGATGAGAAACCATTTATCCATATCAAGACAAATGAGATCTTCAAACAGTTAAGAGAAGAGATCGAGAATGGCTATTTTGAGAATCTGATCAAAGAATATCTGATCGATAATAACCATAAAACGATCGTGGTGATGAAGCCAAAGAAAGGCTTACAGAAGATCAAAGATCAGGAAGAAGCGGATAAATTAAAGGCTTACAAAGATTCTTTATCCGAAGAAGAAGTAAAGAAATTAGTCGAAGAGACGAAACAGTTAAAAGCATCACAGGAAGAAGCATCTACAAAAGAAGAATTAGAGAAGATTCCAGTGATCGACATTGAAGATATCAGAAAAGATGTCAAACCATTATCCAATGTGGAATCTGAACTTGGTGGTGTGAAAGTATTATGGCATCAGTATTTTACAAACAAGATCGCTTACGTCAAGCTCGCATTTGATATGAGTCATGTGCCAATGGATCTCGTGCCATATGCATCATTTTTAGCAGAGATCTTAACGATCGTTGATACAACACACTATAGTTATCAGGAATTAGGAAACGAGATCAGCATTGAGACAGGTGGCATCAGCGCAACAATGGATGTTATGCCAACGGATGTGCATGAATTTCTTCCAATGTTTATCTTAAAGACAAAATGCTTCTATTCTAATATCGAAAAAGCATTTGATCTATTAAAAGAAGTGGCATTTGAAAGCAAATTAGATCATAAGAAACGACTAAAAGAGATCATCGGACAGATTTATACAAACCTTAAGATCACATTGACAGAGACAGGACACAAGAGTGCGGCAAACCGTGCAATGTCTTATTTCTCAGAATATGCAGCATACCGTGAAGCAATTCAGGGGATCACGATGTATGAGACTGTGAAGAAATGGTATGAAGATTTCGAAGAAGAATATGACAATATCGTCAATGGTTTAAAAGAAGCTGCAAAAGTGATCTTTGAAAAACAAAATATGACGATCAGTTATACAGGAAAAGAAGAAGCACCTGAGTTCATGAAGGCAGAAGTGGAAAGCTTTATCGAAGGATTATATGAAGACCAGAAACAAGGTGAGAAAGTCAAAGTTACATGCACAAAGAGCAATGAAGGATTTGCAACTGCAGGTGGTGTTCAGTATGTGGCATGCGCTGGAAACTTTAAGGATGCAGGACTTGAGTATACAGGAGCGTTAAAAGTGCTTCAGATGATCTTCTCCTATGAATATCTGTGGATTCAGATCCGTGTCAAAGGTGGTGCGTATGGATGCATGTGCAGTTTCTCAGATCAGGGAGATTCTATGTTTGTGACATACCGTGATCCAAACCTTTCTGAATCTTATAAAGTATACGATGAGGCAGCAGATTATGTGGCAGATTTTGATGCAGATGATCGTGATATGAAGAAATATATTATTGGAACGATCGGAAGCATGGATATGCCAATGGAAGCTGTTGATATGGGGGCAAGAAGTTTTCATGCATATTTCTTAGGCAAGACAGAAGCTGATCTTCAGAAGGTCAGAGATCAGGTATTATCCTGTACACAGGAAGATATCAGAGCGTTAGCACCGATCGTTAAAGCAGTAGTAGAAGCAGGAAACCGCTGCTGTATTGGAAATGAAGAGAAGATCGATCAGAATAAAGAATATTTTGATGAAGTAAAACATGTACTATAGAGAAAACAGGGAAAGGACAATTTATGGCAAATGAATTTAAATCCGGTTTTGTAACATTTATCGGACGACCAAATGTTGGAAAGTCAACATTAATGAACCGTCTGATCGGACAGAAGATCGCGATCACATCAAGCAAACCGCAGACAACAAGAAATCGTATCCAGACAGTGTACACCGATGAAAGAGGGCAGATCATCTTCCTTGATACACCAGGGATCAACAAGGCGAAAAATAAACTTGGAAACTATATGTTACAGGTTGCAGAACGAACATTAAATGAAGTCGATGTCGTACTTTGGTTAGTAGAACCAAGTACGTTCATCGGTGGTGGTGAAAAATATATCATTGAACAGTTATCTAAGATCAAAACACCGATCATTTTAGTCATCAACAAGATTGATACAGTAGAAGAAAAAGACATCTTAGAAGCGATCGATACATACAAAGATGTATGTGAATTTGCAGAGATCATCCCGGTATCTGCATTGAAAGGTAAGAATACGGATGATGTCATCGACAGTATTTACAAATATTTAGATGAAGGTCCAATGTACTTTGATGAAGATACAATCACAGATCAGCCAGAGAGACAGATCTGTGCGGAATTGATCCGTGAGAAAGCTCTTCGTCTGTTAAGTCAGGAGATCCCGCATGGGATTGCTGTTGTCATTGATGCGATGAAAGTCAGACGTCATGGACATATCGTGGACATCGATGCAACGATCGTATGCGAGAGAGATTCTCATAAAGGGATCATTATCGGAAAGCAGGGATCTATGCTTAAGAAGATCGGTACACAGGCAAGGATCGAGATGGAAAATCTTCTGGATATGAAAGTAAATCTTCAGTTATGGGTTAAAGTCAAGAAAGACTGGAGAGACAGCGATATGCTGCTTAAGAACTATGGATATGATAAGAAAGAAGTATAAAGATGTCACAAGAGATCAAAGTGACGGGAATGGTCTTACAGGCTGGCAATATTGGGGAGTATGATAAGCGGATCGTACTTCTTACAAAAGAACGTGGAAGGATTTCGGCATTTGCAAGAGGTGCTAAAAAAGCAACCAGCCAGTATGCGGCAGCCTGTCAGCCATTTACGTTTGGAGAGTTTTCTTTATATGAGGGAAAAAATTCTTTTAATCTGATGTGGGCAGGGGTTGAGAATTATTTTGATACTCTGAAAAAAGACCTGGATCTCATTTATTATGCGAGTTATTTTTGTGAACTTGCATCCTACCTGACAAGGGAGAATAACGATGAGTTAGAGATCTTAAAATTACTCTATCAGACACTGCGTGCATTAGAAAAAAAGACGATTGATATTGAATTGGTCCGCTGTATTTATGAGATTAAGATCCTTGCATTATATGGAATCGGAATCGAAGCATCCAGATGTGTAAAATGTGGGAGCAGGGAAGATCTGATCTGGTTTGATGCAAGAGAAAGCGGAGTGGTATGTAACAAATGTGAACATGGAAAAGTGAAAGTAAGTCCTGCAACATTATATACACTTCAGTACATTCTTTACAGTTCGATCGAGAAGCTTTATACCTTTAAAGTCAGTGCGGATGTTTTATGGGAATTAAAAAAGATCATTCGCGAATATATGCGTTATCATGTGAATCATGAATTTAAATCTTTGTTATTTTTATAAGATCAGATTTTAACGAAAAAAGAGTGAATAAAAAAAGAGCCGGTCATCCGGCTCTTTTTATGTCTGAGATATGTAATCTATTTGCATAAAATGCGAAGAACTTTAACAAATTTTTCTTTGTCGTCTGTAGAGAATTTTTCCAATAGACGAAGAATTTCTTTGTTCAGTACATCATCTTTTTCACCATTCTCATCTGATTCTGGACGAAGAAGATAATCAATAGATACATTCAGAAGTTTTGCGTAATAAGATAGTACACGAAGGTTCATCTTTACGCGGTCATTTTCAATGTTGCTGATGAATGCAACTGTTACATCGAGTGCATCAGCGATCTGTTCTTGAGTGTACCCTGCCTGCTTACGCAGAGTTTTCATTCTTTTACCAACATTGGTATAGTCAATTTGATACATGGTTATAAATTCCCTTTCTTCATATCTCATATAATAATATCATTAACTATTATAATATAAAAAAATATAAAAAGTAATATTCATTCAGTATATTTGATATATCTACAAGCGTTAAGCTTTTGAAATATACCTTGAAAAATTACTTATTACAAGATACAATATTATAATAATACAAAAATTTGAAGAGGTAAAGGCTATTATGAAATTATCAATGGAGAAAATCGTTAACCTTGCCAAGGTACGTGGATTTGTATACAGCGGTTCAGAAATTTATGGAGGACTTGCTAATACATGGGACTATGGAAACCTTGGTGTAGAACTTAAGAACAATGTAAAGAAAGCTTGGTGGAAGAAGTTCATTCAGGAAAGTCCATATAATGTAGGAATTGATGCTGCAATCTTAATGAACCCTCAGACATGGGTTGCATCAGGACATCTTGGTAACTTCTCAGATCCATTAATGGATTGTAAAGAATGTCATGAACGTTTCCGTGCAGATAAACTGATCGAAGATTATATGCAGGAACATGGAATGGAGATCGAGGGATCTGTGGATGCATGGTCCAAAGAAGAGATGGAAAGCTTCATCAATGAGCATGATGTTGTATGCCCAACTTGTGGAAAGAAGAACTTTACAGAGATCCGTCAGTTCAACCTGATGTTCAAGACATTCCAGGGTGTTACAGAAGATGCGAAGAATACAGTTTACTTACGTCCTGAGACAGCACAGGGAATTTTTGTAAACTTCAAGAATGTTCAGAGAACATCAAGAAAGAAGATCCCATTTGGAATCGGACAGATCGGTAAATCTTTCCGTAACGAGATCACACCAGGAAACTTCACATTCCGTACTCGTGAGTTCGAACAGATGGAATTAGAATTCTTCTGTGAACCAGACAAAGATTTAGAATGGTTTGAATATTGGAAGAATTACTGCATCAACTGGTTACAGACACTTGGAATCAAAGAAGATGAGATGAGAGTGCGCGACCACGAGAAAGAAGAGTTATCTCACTATTCTAAAGCAACATCCGACATTGAATTTATGTTCCCATTCGGATGGGGTGAATTATGGGGTATCGCAGACCGTACAGATTATGACTTAACTCAGCATCAGAATACATCTGGTGAAGATTTAACATATTTTGATGATGTGAACAAAGAACGTTACATCCCATATGTGATCGAACCTTCTCTTGGAGCAGACCGTGTAACACTTGCATTCTTATGCTCTGCATATGATGAAGAAGAATTAGAAGGCGGAGATACAAGAACAGTTCTTCATTTCCATCCAGCATTAGCACCTGTTAAGATCGGTATCTTACCATTATCTAAGAAGTTAAGCGATGGTGCTATGAAGGTTTATGAAGAATTAGCGAAAGAATATAACTGTGAATTCGACGAACGTGGTAATATTGGTAAGCGTTATAGAAGACAGGATGAGATTGGAACACCTTACTGTGTAACATTCGATTTCGATTCTTTAGAAGATGGAGCTGTTACAGTTCGTGACCGTGACACAATGGAACAGGAACGTGTTAAGATTGAAGATCTGAAAGCATATTTTGCAGAAAAATTTGCATATTAATAAGAATGAGAATCCGGGGGAATATCAATATCTCTCCGGATTTTTTCATAGGAAATAGAATGAATGATGGAGGGCAGGATGATGAACAAAAACTATGATTTTTCTTACACACAGGACAGGGAATTATCCTGGTTGAAATTTAATGAGCGTGTTTTAAGAGAAGCAGATAAAAAGAACGTTCCTATTTTTGAACGTCTGAAATTTTTAGAGATATTTACGAACAATCTGGATGAATTTTTTATGGTCAGAGTGGGTAGCATTCATGAAATGAGTCTGATCCATGATAATCACAGAGATATCCGTTCGGATCTGACCCCAGAAGAACAGTTAGATGAGATCGCAAAACATGTCAGACCACTGTATGAATTAAGAGATAAGATCTTTGCAAAAGTATCCAGAGAACTAGCAGACAAGAAGATCAAACGCTGTCAGATCGAGGAATTAGAAAAAGAGGAAAAGAAAAAATTAAAGACATATTATGAGGCGATGATATTGCCAGTACTTTCTCCGATCGTGATCGGGAAACAGCATCCATTTCCTCATATTCCGAATAAAGTATTGCAGATCGGATTGATCTTAAAGAAGAAAGAAAAGATCTCTTTTGGGATCATTGGACTTCCAAAAGATGTGGAGCGTATGATCTTTCTATCAGGGGAAGGAAGAAGATATGTACTTTTAGAAGACATCATTTTGTATTTCTGCGATGAATTATTTGAGAATTATACGGTAGAAGAAAAGGCAGTTTTATGTATTACAAGAAGTGCTGATATCAATCCAGATGATGAGATTTATGAATCAACGGATGATTATCGTACACATATGAAGAAGATCATTAAGATGAGGGCCAGATTAAAACCAGTTCGCTTAGAAATTGAGGGCAATCGTCATAAAGAGATTAAAAAATACCTCTCAGAACGTTTAAATATTTCAGAACAGGACATCTTTAAAAGCCAGGCGCCATTGGATTTAAAATATGTTTATAAGCTGACAGATAAAGTGTCAAAAGAAGAGAGAAAAAATGGATGCTATCGTCCATTTGTACCAGCGTTAAACAGAGATTTTATTCCAGGAGTCAGTGTGACAAAACAGATTCTTGAGGAAGATAAATTATTATCCTTTCCGTTTGACAGCATGGATACATTTATTGAATTATTGAAAGAAAGTGCAAAGGATAAAGAAACTCTTTCTATCAAGATCACCATTTATCGTTTGGCAAGGCAGGCAAGGATCGTCAAATATTTATGTGAGGCAGCGGAAAATGGAAAAGAAGTTCTTGTATTGATGGAACTTAGGGCAAGATTTGATGAAGAAAATAACATCAATTATTCTGAAATCTTAGAAGAAGCTGGTTGTAAGGTTATGTATGGAATGGAAGATTACAAAGTTCATTCTAAAGTTTGTCTGATCACGAAGAAAAACAGTCGTGGAATTTATTACATCACACAGATTGGAACAGGAAATTACAATGAAAGTACATCGAAATTATATACAGATTTAAGCCTTATGACAGCATCCGAAGAAATTGGACATGATGCATCTGTTTTCTTTCACAATATGGCAACATTTAATCTTCAAGGAACGTATGAACATCTTCTTGTGGCACCATCAAGTCTTCAGGATGGGATCATAAAAAGGATCGAACGTGAAAAAATGAAAGCAGAAAGCTTTCAACCATGTGGGATTTTTATGAAAATGAACTCTTTAACAGATCGTAAGATCATCGATGAGTTATCGAAGGCGTCAAATGCAGGAGTTCCGATATTTCTGCTGATTCGTGGAATCTGCTGTATTCGTCCTGGAATCCCAGGGAAGACAGAGAATATCCGTGTAGAAAGCATTGTCGGAAGATTTCTGGAACATTCAAGGATTTATGCATTTGGAGTTGGAGATGATACAGAGATTTATATTTCATCTGCGGATATGATGACAAGGAATACAAGAAGAAGAGTTGAAGTCGCAGCACCGATCCATGATCCAAGGTTAAAACAAAGAATCCTGAAGATGATCGATGTGATGAAGCAGGATAACATTCAGGCACAGGTACTGCTTTCCAACGGAGAATATACAACTAAGAAAAAACGTGAAGATAATATGAATTCACAGATCCACTTTTTAAATGAAGCAAAAAGACTTGCTCCAAAAGAGAAGACACAAAAACAAAATCTTTTCTATCAGGTAAAGGGAATATTTTTTGGAAAGAAAAAATTAAGAAAAAAATAGCTCGCAATTTATCTATAAAATAGGGTATACTATATCTAACTAAAATGCCAGCATTCAAGGAGGGATAGAACCATGAGAAAAATTATTTTTAACAAAAAGTTTTTAGCCATTGTAGGAATCTGCTTATCTGTAGCAGGAGGATTTGCGATCAAACAGAAGATCACGACCAAAGCCTCTGATCACAGTTTTGAAGTCAATGGAATGAATGTCAGCATTCAGCAGTGTGAAGGAAAATCTGAGGAGATCATGGAAGAAGATCTAGATGAAACAATCTCTAATGAGGTAATGGCACTGGAAGAAAAAGGACATAATTACGAGATCGGAGATACGATCGAGACAGAAGAAGTAGCGTTTGTACCAATGACAAAAGAAATTGATGATGAGACAGCATACAATGCATTTGGGACGATCACATCAAAGAGCGGAAATAACTATGTTATTGTCGTGAAATCAGAAAAAGAACTGACACAAGATAATTTAGAAACTGTCGCTGAAGCAGTGAAAGAACAGGTAAAATAAAACATATGATCGTGGAGGCAGAGATGATTTTAATTAAGAATGCAAGAGTGATGGATCCAGAAAGCGGATTCGATCAGGTAACAGATATTTTATTAGACGGGAAGAGGATCAGACAGATCGGTAAGGTAGATGATGTCTCTGGCATTGAACAGGTCATTGATGCTTCCGGGATGATCGCAGCCCCTGGATTGATCGATGTACATGTACATTTCCGCGATCCGGGATTTACATATAAAGAAGATTTACAGACAGGTTCTGCTGCGGCAGCAGCTGGTGGATTTACGACGGTAGTATGTATGGCAAATACAAAGCCTGTCGTGGATTCTGTGGATATTTACAAAGAGATCGAAGACAGATGTGAACAACTTCCGATCAAAGTATGGCAGGCAGCAGCTGTGTCCAAAGGATTTGAAGGAAAAGAATTAACAGACATGGATGCACTCTATGAAGCAGGGGTTCGTGGATTTACAGACGATGGAATTCCATTGATGGATGAGAAGCTCGTAGAAGAAGCCATGAAGAAAGCCAAAGAATTAGATGTACCGATCAGTCTTCATGAAGAAGATCCTGCATATATTAAACAGCCAGGAGTGAACCAGGGAAAAGTCTCCGAACAGTTAAATTATGGTGGAGCTTCTTACCTGGCAGAAGCCGTGATGGTAAAGAGAGACTGTGAATTAGCAGTCAAAACAGGAGCGAAAGTCGATATTCAGCATATCAGCTCTGGTGTTGCGGTAGATTACGTGAAAGAAGCCAAAGAAAAAGGTGCGAATGTTTACGCAGAGGCGTCTCCACACCATTTCACGTTGACAGAAGAGGCCGTATTAAAATACGGAACACTGGCAAGAATGAACCCGCCACTGCGAACAGAAGAAGACCGTCAGAGGATCATCAAAGGATTACAGGAAGGTACGATCGAGATCATTGCGACAGACCACGCCCCACACTCCAAAGAAGAGAAAGACAAACCATTAGATCAGGCACCAAGTGGCATTACAGGAATCGAGACATCGCTGGCACTTGGAGTCACAGAACTTGTGGAGAAAGGATATCTTTCTATGATGCAGCTTCTGGAGAAGATGACGATCAATCCAGCAAAACTATATAATATGGAACAAGGAAGATTGCAGGAAGGGAAACCTGCGGATGTTGTCTTGTTTGATCCAGAGGAAGAATGGGAAGTCAAGGAATATAAATCCAAAGCAACGAACTCTCCATTTACAGGATGGAAATTAAAAGGAAAAGTAAAATATACGATCTGTGATGGCAAGATCATAGAATTATAATGTATACAAGAAGAAAACAAAATCATTAAGAATTATGTAGAAGAATCTTAAGATTTTGTTTTCTTTTTTGATGCTTTTTCTTTGTATAATAAAGTTGAAAACAATAAGATAGGAGACAATAAGAGAATAAGGAGGAACAAAGATGAGAAAGTGTGGAAAAGGTACTTTACTATTGATGAGTGCTGTTATGGCAACATCGTTGTTTACAGGGTGTGGGAAGGGTAAGAGTAGTCAGGCACAGAAAAATGAAGTCTATGCAACGATCAAAAAAAGCGATCAGTCAGCATCTGCAGTACAGATCTGTGCCTGGATTTCTTACAGGGCAAAAAATAATAGGTTGTTTCAGAATGAAGGAATAGAATTGTCGTATTGCTCAGATAACCTTGCCGTATTTTCAGACTCTGTCGGAAGTGTGATCTATGATAGAACAAAGAAGAAAGTCATTGCTGCGGTAGATCTTGACAAAATCGGATGTGATCATTTCTACAGTGAAGGAGATGAAGAAGATCCAGGACTCGAGACGGCTATAAAGGTGTCAAAAGATCAGAAATGGATGATCATTTACAATCAATTACAAGGAAAAGTAAATGGAAATATTTATGCATATTCGCTCAAACGGTGTGATAACATGAAATTTGCAAAAATCACTCCATCCAAACAGATCAGTGAAAAAGACAAATTGTATCAGACGATCATCAAAGATCATAAATATACACAAAAAGAATCGGACAGTATACCTGGAAAGATCGGAGATAAGATCCGTGCAATGGATGTCTCAGCAAGTAAGTATGCATATCAGTGGAAAGATTCCAAAGGAATCAGGAAACAATCGGTGTTAGTGGTAGACAAAGACGGCCTAAAACTATATACTTTATCAGGAAAAGAAAACCAGCCAGACATACAAAGTGAAATGGTAGATCTTAAAACATCCGACAAAATAAAACTTAATACCCAACTTCCAGAATACGAATATACAGGGAAAGACTTAAGGATCAAGGCAGTCTTTGATGAGACAAAAAAGAAATCTGACGAAGATAAAGAAGAAGGACTTGTTACAATCCCAATGCTGAATATTTATAAGATCGTTGAAACAAAATCCGGAGCAGAAGTTTATGCGAACTTCTGGAGTGAAACATATTATCGTTATGGAAGTCTGTTAAAGAACTACTCTGGTGGAAGTTATCCAGGGGTCATGTATCTGAAGAAAACAAAAGACGGCTATCGAGTAACCAAGACAAGATACGCAGAAGATGGAGAATCTCTGGAGAGATCGATCCGGAAGTTATGTAAAGGATATCCTGATGTTGCAATAAGGATGATGAAGGATTCTGTCACACAAAATCAGAGAAAGAAAGTATTACAAAAATATGTTAGTCAGAATAAATTAAAGATCAAAGCTTACAAAGAGTATGGATGGCAGTATGTAAATTTATAAAGAAGGAGTAAGTAAATAATATGAAACTTACATTGAAAAAAACGATCGCAAGTATCTTGTGCATCAGCATGATCCCATCTATGATGACAGGATGCAAAAAGGAATCGACATCATACAGCCATACAGATTTTGCAATGGGAACTGTAACGAACATTACACTCTATGGAACAAGTGATGATCTGGAACAGACAGAACAAAAGATCATCGACATGGAAAAGAAACTTGAAAAACAACAATTGTCATGGAGATTAAAAAGTTCCCAGGTTTCAAAAATCAATCAGAAATTAGAACAAAACAACGGAAAAACAAAAGTCACAGGGAATCTTAAAAACTGGTTACAACAAGCGATCAAGATCAGTCAGGATTCCTATGCAGACGGAAGAAACACGGTAGATCCAACGATTGGAGCATTAACAAAACTTTGGGATTTTGAATCAAGCGATCCCAAAGTACCAGATGCAAATAAGATCAAGAAAGCGATTAGCGGAGATCTGTCAGAAAACAGCCAGCATGTCACAGTCAAAGACAACGGAGAAATCCTTGCATGCGACAAAAATACCAAGATAGACCTTGGAGCCTATGGAAAAGGAATCGGAACCGACGAAGCCATTAAGATGATCAAAAAAGACAAAGAAATCACAGGAGCCATGGTAGCCCTAGGAGGAAGCATTGTAGTTTATGGAGAAAAATCTGACGGCTCCGACTGGAACGTAGGGATCCAAGATCCAAACGGCAAAGACGGAGAAGTCCTAGGAGGGATCAAAGTCAAAAGTGGCACAAGCATTTCAACATCTGGAGATTATGAAAAAACATTTACAGATAAAAAGACAGGCAAACGCTACTTCCATATCTTAGATTCCAAAACAGGATACAGTGTAAAAACAGACATCAGATCTTGCACGATCATCTGTGATTCAGGAATCAACGCAGACGGACTATCTACAGCATGTTTCAGTTTAGGAGTAAAGAAAAGCCAGAAATTGTTAAAGAAATATAATGCAAAGGCTGTTTTTGTAGATAAAAACAATAAAGTATATGTAAGCGATGGAGTGGAATTTACATTAACAGCAAAAGATTATAAAGTTTTGAATTTGTAGTGGCCAACTGTAGATTTCAAGTATATGATAAAAAATAAATAAACGATCGGAAGAGCAGCTAGAGAATTTTCTGATCGTTTATTTATTTTTTATCATATACCAGAAGTCTAAAGTGTGGACAATTACAAGATTGAAAAATTTAAGTGGGTGTATATGTTAAACGTTGTCAACTTCCAATTTATGTAGCGGCAGACAGAATGTTTACTATAAACACCAATACAGTAAAACATACATACTACGTAGAAGTTTGAATAACGTAAATTATTTGAATATTATAAAAAGAGATCATGTGTCGGCAACCGTACGAACACGTCTGCACTTAGCGAGTGGATGGTCGAATGACCATTCAGGAGCTTAGTACAGCTACGTGAGAGTCCGAACGAAAGTGGGTTGCAGACACATGATCTCTTTTTATAATATTCCACCAATAATTTCCACTATTCAAAATTTTACATTTAACAAAAACTTTACACAACTCTTCTTTTTGATTTTACATTTCCCAAGTAACATAATATCTGTAATTGATACGAACACAAAGTTCAAAAGGAGAGAAAGAACTATGAGAAAGAAATTATTAACATTAGCAGTAGCAACAGTAGCAGCATCAAGCCTTTTAACAGGATGTGGCGGAAGCTCAAGTAACGATAAGAAAGCAGCATCTGATGAAAATATCACAGCAGTATCCAGAGAAGATGGATCAGGAACAAGAGGAGCTTTCATTGAGTTATTCGGAATTGAACAGAAAGATAAAGATGTAAATAAAGTAGATAAAACAAACGAAAGTGGTTATTATAGTTATTATTAATAGCGACTACAAGGAGGTTTTATGAAAAATGATTTAATAAAAAAAGTATTGAGTATTGTTTTCTCAATAGCTTTAGTTGGATGTACGATGTTTCTAATGTATCAATTAATTCAACTAAATGTACTGCCTTCAAAGTTTTTGTTTATTGTTGTGGCCATTTTATTTTTGATTGATACAATTATCATTCTTTTATTGAATTTTTATTCACATAAAGTAGTTTCTAAAACTATATTATTGGTTATTACATTGGTATTATCTATTGGATCTGGTTATGGCGGATATTATTTGTTACAGACAAATAATATGTTTTCTAATATTACAGATGTAAGTGGAAAAGCTAAAAATACTGTTTCTGTAATAGTAAAACAAAGCAGTGATATGCAAGATTTAAGAGACATTGAAGAAAAAAAAGTTGGAACGCTTCGATTGATTGGGCTAGTTGGAACAGAAACATGTTTGAAAGATATTGAAGATAAAAATATTACAATAGAACGTTCAAATTATGATAGTTTATCGAATTTAATGGCGGCTTTTTATTCTAATGAAGTGGAAGCTATCATATTAAATGAATCCTATCGTTCGAATGTAACAGATATTGAGGAATACCAGAGTTTTGATGACAATACACGTGTAATATATCAAACATCATTTGAAACAGAAGATACAAATAGTGCCAATGCTGTAAGTGATATTACACAACACCCTTTTAATGTTCTAATTACAGGTAGTGATTCACGTGTAGGAATAGACGAAAATGCACGATCGGATGTAAATATGGTTGTTACGGTCAATCCTTCTACTAATACGATTTTGTTAACGAGTATTCCAAGAGATTATTATGTAACAACTGTATGTGATGCAGCTGACGGGTGCCAGAATGGAGCCATGGATAAGATTACACATACAGGCATGACTGGAATTAATACCACGAAAAGAACAGTTGAAAACTTGTTAGGAATTGAAATTAACTATACTGTAAAAGTGGGATTTGAGACAGTTACAGAACTTGTAGACGCACTAGGCGGTGTAGATGTATATGTTGAACCTGGATATGCCGTTTCCACAAGAAATTTCTCAGTAGTAGAAGGAGAGAATCATTTAAATGGTAGTCAAGCTTTAGCTTATGCTCGAGAAAGATATTCTTATACGGAAGGAGATCGTCAACGTACCAAAAATCAACAGCAAGTTGTAATGGGTATTATTGATAAGATGACTTCAAGCAGTGTATTGGCTAATTATAGTGATTTGATGAGTGCTTTAGGTAATACATTCCAAACAACAATGTCTACTGCTGAAATTCAAGCTTTGATTCAATACCAGATGGATCAGATGCCAAGTTGGAAAGTTGAACAGTATATGGTAGATGGAACCGGAGATAGTTTAATGTGTGCTGAGTTGGGACAAACAGCATATGTTATGGTTCCTGATCAGGTTACTGTGGAGCTTGCAAAAAGGAAGATTGCTGCAGTAATGGATGGGGAATCTAGTGAAACTATTACTTCATTAGATACTTCATCTTCAACACAGACAGAGGAACAGGAGTAGTGTATGGAGAAAAGATCAAAACGAAGAAGAGAGAGTGAAGAGATTCAAGATTTAGGGTTTGATCTAGAGGATGAGACAATAGAGGAAGAAGAATTTCAAAAAATAGAAGAAGAGGAAATGGAAGAAACTTCTATTGATTCAGATTTTAGAGAAATGCCAAAAGTTAGAATTGATGCAGAGAATGATAGTCATCAGAACAAAAAGAATCATGGCACGAATCATAATTCTAATAATGGATTAAAATGGGTCCTAATATGTATTCTTTGTATTGTTCTAGGTGTTGTTATTTATGGTGGTTATAAAGTTTTCTTTGGCTCAAACAACGATGATAATACTTCAGATGTTTCTCAGAATGATACGACAACTGAAGTACAGGATACAGAAGGTCCATCTTTTGTAGGCTTTTTAGATAGAATTGTTATCAACTTAAATGCAGTTGATGTAGATTATTCTAAATATTATCTTGCGATTGATAATGATCAACAAATGCAGGTAACAGTAACAGGTGATGTAAATTTAGCAGCTGAAGGTGAATATCCTATTACTGTATCTGCTACAGATCAGGCAGGAAACACAACTACACAAAATGCGGTTGTACAGGTAATTTCTGAAGATACTATGGTAGCTATTCCATTAGAACTAACTCCAATGATTGATGGAAGTATTCCAATGGCACCAGATACAAAACAACGTGTAGATGCTAATGTTATTTTGTATTATTATGGTGAAGTATCTCAGGAAATTAAAGATGAGATAGCTCGTTTAGGTCTTGATGTTTCTGGGTATCATTTAGATACATATTGGCATCCAAATGATTTAAACGTTGCATATTAATTGATATGATTCTAGACTGGTTTCTGATAACATGGAGACCAGTTTTTTTGTTTTGTATCAATGATTTATGCACGATTGTGTAAGATGCTTTGACATGCTAAAAACTTCACATTGTTTTAGTGGAAAAGCGCTTGCAATTAGTCTATACTAGACACGAAAAGAGGTTGTGAAAAATGATTATAAATGAACTAGAGAAAAAAGTGACTGGCTCAGGGACTAGAATTGTATTTACAGAAGGTTGGGATCCACGTGTTCAGGAAGCTGCAATCAAACTGGTAGAAAATAATATCGTGGTACCTATTTTATTAGGAGAGCCAGAAGAAATTGAAGCTTGTGCCAAAGAAAATGGTTTTGATGTTTCTAATATTCAGCAGATGTCACCAAAATCTTTCGATAAAATGGAAGAAATGGCAACCAAAATGGTTGAGTTACGTCGTGGTAAATTAGACATGGAAACATGTAAGAAAATGCTTCAGCATACAAACTATTTTGGAACAATGCTTGTTCAAATGGGATATGCTGATGGATTATTAGGGGGAGCTACTTATAGTACAGCAGATACAGTTCGTCCGGCTTTACAGCTAGTTAAAACAGCTCCAGGTAATGCCTTGGTAAGTTCTTGTTTCTTACTTGTAAAAGGTGATCAGCAGTACATCATGGGTGACTGCTCAATCAACATCAATCCAAATGCAGATGAATTGGTTGAAATCACAATGCAGACAGCTCACACAGCTAAACAGTTTGGTATTGATCCAAAGGTAGCTTTGTTGTCATACTCTAGTATGGGTAGTGCAAAAGGTGAATGTGTTGCAAAAATGACTGAAGCTTCTTTACGTTTAAAACGTATGCCTATTGACTTTGAAATTGATGGGGAAATGCAGTTTGACTGTGCAGTAAGTCCAGAAGTTGCTGCATTAAAAGCACCAGATTCAAAAGTAGCAGGTCATGCTAATACATTTATTTTCCCTAACTTGTCAAGTGGTAATATTGGTTACAAGATTGCTGCTCGTTTAGGTGGATGGGAAGCTATTGGACCAGTATTACAGGGGTTAAATGCTCCAATCAATGACTTATCTCGTGGATGTACAGCACAGGAAATCTACAAGATGGCTATTGTTACAGCTGCTCAAAAATTCTTAGATATTTAATTAATTAGCCGGTATATCCGGCTTTTCTTTTACAAATAAAAAGTCATCTAAATCGTAGTATTACGATCAAGACGACTGATTTATTGTTTATCTTTATGTATCGTTCCGGTTCCACCTTCGACAACTCCTTCGTGTTTTAGTACAGAAGTAATCGTCATCCAGAAACATTTACAGTCAAAGCCAAAACTCATATTTTTAACATAGTCGCCATCAAGTTTAGCTTTTACATCAATTTCAAGTTCATCACGTCCATTGACCTGTGCCCATCCAGTAAGTCCAGGAAGAATATCATTGGCATGATACTTATCTCTTTCTTCAATTAAATCGTATTGATTCCAAAGAGCAGGTCTAGGACCAACGATAGCCATGTCTCCTTTTAAGATATTAAATAGCTGTGGAAGTTCATCTAAAGAGGTTTTTCTTAAGAATTTTCCAATACTTGTAATGTATTGATCTGGATTATCTAATAAATGAGTTGGTGTATCTTTTGGTGTATCAATTCGCATTGTCCTAAATTTATAGATGTTAAAGTAGGTTTTATGAATACCTACTCTTTTTTGTTTAAAGAAAACAGGTCCGGGACTTGTAATCTTTATGAGTAGAATCAAAATTAAAAGAATAGGTGACAGAATAATAGTACCTAATAAACTTAAAATGAAATCAATTAATCTTTTTATGTATTTTGTATAAATCATAGTTTCACTCCATCTAAAAAGCCACAATTAGTATAACACAATTAAAGTAAAGAGAAGATTTAATAAGTATATTTACTAAAAAAGAAGAAAGTGTAGAGTATAAAATTATATTAGTTGACTTTTCTTCATAAATAAGATTAAATGAAGCAAAGTCCTTGGGGGAGGATTTTTCATAAGAACAAGGGGAAGAAAATGAAAAAGGGAATTATTACAATTATAGCTTCATTATTTGCAATCATTAGTTTATTTGTTCCAGTATATGCACAAGAAGACTCGGTTTTTGAAGTAGGAGAAGTTCAAAGTGAAGATCAGCCTTTGATGAATGTGGATGAAAATGGAAATGTGACTCCAGTTGATACAGAGGCATTAGAACAGGAATTATCTCAAACACCAATGATCATGTCGGATGATATGTCTCGAAATGTGAGCGTGGGTGTTGTAAACTTTAGAACAAAACCAAGTGCTGCATATAATACGTTATATACAGAAGATGGTACAAATAAACAAGGATATCTAAACGGATATTCTGCAAGTGATGGAGCTTTTTTAGAATATAATTCAGACTATTCAAAAGTTAAGTTTAAAATGGCTGGTGTAACAGGATGGGTATCTGCTTCAGAAGTTCAAGTTATCGATTATAATAGTGTCGCTTCTGTTAGTTATTATTCTGTTTCATCTGGATATATTTACCATACAATAACGAATAATGTATATTCGTCTAATTATGCATCAAAAATTTTGATTGGTTACAATCCAGGCTATTTACAGGAAGGTGTGCCTTATTATAGTTATGATGGTCATTATTTTTATACTTCTTATGCTTCAATGGTATCGGATTATAAACAAGGCGTATATACGAATTCGGTGAATAATAATTCTCCTTATTATAATTATTATCAGTATTTACCACATCGCTCAAAAACAACATTTACAGCAAAGGAATTAGATAATTTAACGGCCTCTAAAGCAAATGGAAAATTAAATGGTTTAGGATCCTATTTTATTCAATATCAGAATACATATGGAACAAATGCAGCTTTGGTTTATAGTGTTGCGGTTTTAGAAAGTGGATGGGGAACTAGTTCGATTGCCCAGAATAAAAATAATTTGTTTGGCCATGGTGCTGTAGATAGTAATCCTTATTATGGTGCAAATGGTTATAGTAAACCAAGTGACAGCATACTATATCATTCTAAGGTATTCATTTCTGAAGGATATTGTGATCCTTTAGATTACAGTGGTCGATACTTTGGTTCGCATTTAGGAGATAAAGGAAGTGGAATCAATGTGAAGTATGCTTCCGATCCTTATTGGGGTGAAAAAGCAGCTTCGATATGCTGGCAATTGGCTCTATATACTAATAAGAACGATTATGACACATATACGCTAGGAATAAAGACCAAGAATGTAAATTTAAATGTGCGAAAAGAAGCAAATAGTTCTTCGACAAATCTTTATCAAACAGGAAATGCAGATAACTATCCTTTTATTATTTTAAATGAAGTACAGGGATCAAATGTATCTGGGAATAACGTTTGGTATAAAACTCAAAGTGATCCAACTTTAGACTCAACAAGATCAAAGATCGTTCAAGATAAAGGGGATTATGATTTTAATAATTTCTATGGTTATGTATCCAGTGTTTATGTAACAAAAGTCAAACAAGGAAATAATCAAACAAGTCAGGATCTTCTTTTAGGTGATGTTAATTTAGATGGAAGCATTACTCCTTCTGATTATGTTAAAGTCAAAAACTATATCATGAAAAAGACAACATTAGAAGGAAATGCTTTAAAGGCAGCGGATATGAATCAAGATGGAAGTATAACGCCTGCCGACTATGTAAAAATCAAAAATACAATTATGGGGAAATAGAAAATGAAAAAGATATTTAAATATTCAAGTGTGTTAATAACACTTGTATTGATGATAACCTTATTTAAGGTTCCAGTTCAGGCGGCTTCAGCTTCAGTAAGTGTGAGTTCTGGGCAAGTATATGTAGGAGATAGCGTGACCTTTACAGTCAGTGCAACAGGAGCAGGATATGTAAATATTAGTGGTGCAGTGAACACAAGTATATGGCTGGAAAACAGTTCACAATCTTTTACGGTTCCTACAAGCAGTGAAGGGACTTTATCAGTTTCAATTAGTGGAGTTTTGGCAGATTTTACAACAGAGCAGGATGTTCCTGTATCAGGTTCAGCTAGTGTGCAGGTAATATCAAGGCCACAAAGTCAACCAAGTGTCCCTGAAACACCTTCTCAGCCTAGTCAAAGCGAAACAGAAGTTACAAATACTGAAACAACTACAAATCAGGAAGAACAAAATACAACTCAGGAGCAAGAACAAGAAGATAAAAACCAGAAAGAAAAAGAAAAACAAGAAAATTCCGAGCATAATTTGCGTTTAGCTAGTCTGACTGTTTCAAAAGGTGCTTTAAATCCGGATTTTGATCCAGATCGGTATACATATGATGTTACGGTGGATAGTTCTGTTAGTTCAATTAAAATAAATGCTGAAGCTCAAGATGAAAATGTAGAAGTAAAAGGTACGGGAAAAAAGAATTTAAAAGAAGATACTTCAACTTTTGAAATAGTTACTTCCTCTTCAGAGACCGAAGAAACAAGTACATATACAATAACGGTACATAAAAGACAAAAAGGTCAGATAGTTAAGAATAAAAATGGAGATGAATTTGAAATCATCAATGAGGAAATACCATCTATTGAAGGTTTCGAAGCACATACTTTAAACATTGATGGAAATGAAGTAAATGGACTTTATTCACAGTCTAAAGGGATCGTTTTGATTTATTGTTATAATGAGAAACAAGAGACAAACTATTATATTTTTAATGAAGAAGATGGTTTGGTTGAATCTATTTACATTCCTGTTACTTTATTCTCTAAATCATATGCAGTTGTCGATATCCCTGAAGATGAAGAGTTAACAACAGGTTTTAAAGAAGCAAATATAGAAATTGATGGTCAAACTTTGCCAGGTTATGAATTTGAAAACAAAGATTTTTCAAATTATGCAATATTCTATTTAATGGATGAGAATGGTAAGTCTAACTTTTATCAGTTTGAGAGAACGCAAAATGTACTGCAGCTATATTCGAAATCTGCTTCGATTACACAAAAACAATACTTATCTATGTTAAAAGAAAAGAGCGGAAATCAAAAAATCATGTTTGGATTATTGAGCTTGGATGTATTGTTGCTGATAGGGTTGATCGTTCTGATTCTCTTGTATAAAAATGTAATATAATCTTAATGAAGGCTGATTTTTTTGATCAGTCCTTTTTTGTGACTGGATGGGAAATTGTTTGTAAAAAATGGTAAAGAAATTATTTTTCTTTACACAATTAATAAATATTTAATGAAACTTAAGTGAAAATTTGACAAATAAAGTGTATTCATGCTTTAATTTTTTATGATGAAAAAAAATATACAGAATACCAAAAAGAAAAAACGTAGAAATCCGCTAGTAGTTCTACTATCGCTTATTTGTATTGGGGTAGCAGTTTTTTTATGTTTTCAACTAATCATGTTGAATATGCTTCCATTAATACTTGAAGTAGCAGCTATTGTGATAATTATTGTATTATCTTTAATTCTTTTCCTGTTCTATAATTTTATCGCGAAACGTCCTATTTCGCGCTTTTTGTCTGCTTTCTTAATTTTGGCTTTTACTGTGGTGTACGGTGCAGGAAATTATTATATTTTCAAAACAAATGAAATGTTTGCCAGTGTCACAAATTTAACAGATCAAATGACAAATACGATCTCAGTTGTTACTCTAAATGGATCAGGTTATGATTCTTTAGAATCATTAAATAATATGACGCTAGGAACAATCACATCACAGGATTCTGAAGGAACACAGAAAGCCTTAGACGATATTTCTTCAAAAATAACTGTTGAAACAGTGGATTACACAACATTTAATGATCTTTACTATGCTCTTTATACAGATCAAGTACAGGGTATTATATTGAATGAAACATTTAGAGGAATTGTATTTGAAATGGATCCAGATGCAAATAATATGACAAGTGTTGTTAATCAAACTGTTTATTATACAAAACGAGAAACAAAGACAGATACGGTAAAAGATAGTGTAAATGTCGCAACAGAACCATTTACAATCTTAATTAGTGGAAATGATTCATATGGAGGATTAACTTCTAATTCTAGAAGTGATTCAAATATGCTGGTAACAGTGAATCCAAGCACACATACAGTTTTAATGACAAGTATTCCTCGAGACTATTATGAAACGATTCAATGTGGTGATACAGATACAGGTTTAGCATGCCCACAAGATGAGCGAGATAAATTAACACATTCAGGTCTTTATGGCATAGATACAACAGAAAAAACCATTGAAGAATTTTTAGATATCACAATCAACTATCATGTGCGTGTTAATTTTTCTAGTTTAACAAACTTAGTAGATGCATTAGGCGGAATAGATGTTTTTGTTGAAGAAGGATTGGCTGTTGAACAGTTTAATGCTGACTGGTCTTTACAGGGTGTCACAGAAGGCTGGAATCATTTGGATGGTAAACGTGCTTTAGCTTTTGCTCGTGAGCGTTATGCATATACAGATGGGGATGCACAGCGTGTCAAGAATCAGCAAATCGTTATTCAGGCAATGATTAGCAAGATTGCTTCTCCTGAAATGATTACTCGCTTTGGTGATTTTATGGATGCTTTGAGTGGAGCTTTTGAAACCAATATGTCAAGTGATGAGATACTTTCACTAGTGCGTTACGAGTTTACTTTCTTCCCTGATTGGCAGTTTGAAAGTTATGCATTGGTAGGTTCTACATCAAGTGCATATAGTCCAACACTAGGGGATTATGCTGATGTCATGCTTGCTAATCTTGATTCTGTACAGGTTGCACATGACAAGATTCAAGCTGTTTTAGATGGAGAATCTTCTACAAGCGTCAGCGATACAATTGACGAAAACAACATTGAAGTGATTGAAGATAGTCAAAATCAAGTCGTACAGGATCCGGGCTATGTAACAGATCCTTATGCCGGTTATGATTATAGTCAAGATTATTCAACAGATTATTACACAGAAGATCCAAATCAGTATTATACAGATGGTGTAAATGGAGATGTGTATACAGAAGATGGAACATATAGTGAAGATATCTATTATGATGAACAATATGCCTATTAGGAGATGGTGATTTTGAGCAAGGTAAAAATATTAGCTAATTATCTGCCTCAGTTTCACCAAACACCAGAAAATGATGCATGGTGGGGCGAAGGGTATACAGATTGGACGGCCGTTAAAGCAAGTAAACCATTGTTTACCGGACATACTCAACCAAGAGTTCCTCTCGATAACGATTATTATGATTTATCAAATGCAGACAGTATTCGAAAACAGGCTTTATTGGCTCATGAATACGGTATTAGCGGTTTTGCGATTTACCATTATTGGTTTTCCAGCAAACAAAAATTATTAACAAAACCTGCTGAACTTTTATTAGAACAAAAAGATTTGCCAATTGAATATTTATTCATTTGGGATAATAATACATGGAAAAGAACCTGGAGCAATGTAAAAGGGGCTGTTACCATGGCTAGTAGTGAATATGAAAAGAAGGTTGATCCACAGGATTCCGGTATTTTGGCCAAATTGGATTATGGAAATGAAGTGGATTGGAAGATTCATTTTGATTATCTTCTTCCATTTTTTAAAGATGACCGTTATATAAAAATTGATAATAAACCTGTATTTGCTTTTTTTCAGCCACAAATAGATTTTGAAACAATTGAAAAGATGGCTGCATATTGGGATGAATTGGCTAAGCAAGCAGGTTTTAATGGGGTGTATTGTATATCTAGAGATGGACATCATAAGATTGGTTTTAAACATAAATTTCGTTATTCACCATTTGTCCCTTTGACATGGAATCAGTATTTATTTTATCGCTCTAAAAAAGAAATTAGTGCGCGTACTGATAAAATTGAATTTTATGATTATGACAAGGAATATAATAAAATTTTAGAAGATGCAAAAAAAAGTGATAAAAACACATGGTTAAGTGGATTTGTTGGTTTTGATGATACACCAAGAAGAGGTATTCATGGCAGGATCATAAAAAATGGTTCTCCACAAAAATTCTACGAATGGTTTTCTAAACTTGTTGAAATCAGTCAGTCACAGAATAAACCTTATATATTTGTCACAGCATGGAATGAATGGGGTGAAGGCGCTTATCTGGAACCCGATTCTGTGAATAAATTTGCATATTTGGAGCAAATTAAGCGAATTGTTGATGAAATGTAGTTTTTATTTTTGTTGATTCTATTTTATAATGGTTGTAAGTGTCGGGAGGGATAAGATGCGTAAAGCTCGAACTAGTAATACAAAAAGTATAGCTTTTAGAATATTTGCCGGAATAATTTCATTGATTTTGGTTGTTCTTTTAGCTGGATTGATTTATCAGGTTTTCACCTTGAATCTTCTTCCAGGAAATTTAACAATTTCTGTTAGTGTTTTGATGTGTTTGTTGACATTGTTATTTTTAGTATTGTTGAATTTTGCCAGCCAGAGAGTTTGGTCTAAGGTTGTCAGTGTATTTTTATGTATTGTATTGGGTGCTGGATATGGATTAGGGAATTTATATTTATATCAAACAGCTCAAACTTTAAATTCGATTACAAATTCAAATGAAGGAAAAATCAAAAACACGATTTCTGTCATTAGTAAAAGTGCAGATATTGTAGAATTAAAAGACTTGTCTGGAAAAAATGTTGGTGTTTTAAAAACGATTGATGCACAAGGAACTAAAGAAAGTCAGGACGATATAGCTAAACAAGATGTAACAATTCAAACACAGAGCTATGATAATTTAAATGCTGAAGTTAAGGCTCTTTATGATGGAGAAGTTGATGCGATCATCATGAATGAGGTGTATCGACCAAATGTAGAGGAAATTGAAGAATATACAAATTTCTCAAATGATACAAACGTTGTATATCAAACTGTTTATTATACAAATGATACAAATGAAGCTTTGGTCGTTGATGATATTACGCAAAACCCATTTACAATCTTGATTAGTGGGAATGATACATATGGAACTATTGATGAAGTTTCAAGAAGTGATGTTAATATGTTGGTCACAGTCAATCCAGTTACATCTACAGTATTGATGGTCAATATCCCTCGAGATTATTATGTACAAACGAATGTTGGAATGGATAAACTAACACATACAGGAATGTATGGTGTTGAAGAAACAAAGACAACAATCGAAAATTTATTAGGAATTGATATTAACTATACATTTAGAGTTAACTTTTCAAGTGCAGAAGATATTGTAAATGCGCTTGATGGAGTAGATATCTATGTTGAAGAAGGAATGGCTGTAGAGCGTTTTAATGCAGACTGGTCATTGCAAGGAGTTACAGAAGGATGGAACCATTTAGATGGTAAACGTGCTTTAGCTTATGCCAGAGAACGTCATGCCTATGTGGACGGCGATATTCAGCGAGCGAAAAACCAACAACAGGTTTTAGAAGCAATCATAACGAAAGCAGCTTCATCAACAATTTTGACAAACTATACACAACTGTTACAATCTTTTTCTGGGGCTTTTGATACAAATATGTCTACTGAAGAGATTACCACTTTGATTCGTTATGAATTACAGGCTTTGCCGGAGTGGAAGTTTGAAAATTATGTACTTCGTGGATATGGAGACATGGCGGTTTGTGCTTCCAGCAATATGGAGCTATCGGTAGTTGTGCCAGAAGATTATTCTGTACAAATTGCTAGTCAAAAGATTCAGGCAGTTTTAGACGGAGGATCAGCGGATGAGGTTGTTGATGAATATCAAACTGAGTCTGGTGGTGTTGCTGAAGGTTATATAGAACAAGAAAACGCTGAGGCATATGGTCAATATTATTATGATCCAAATCAGTATTACGATAGTTCTCAAACATATGATCAATCACAAACATATGATCCATCTCAAGTTTACGACGATTCAGCTGTGTATGACGATTCACAATACTATGATCAATCCCAAGGATATACCGAAGGAGCCGATACAACTTATGGACAATAGGCATGAGAAATCATGCCTTTTAATCAGAAAGGGGGATCTTATGACAAAAAAGACAGTTGTTGTTTCAGGAATTAATTTATTTCAGGGTGGAACATTAAGAGTGTATTATAATTTTTGTGATGAGATTATCCAATCCGGCTTACATAAGCAATATCATTTCATTTTGTTTGTACATAAGAAGGAATTATTTGAAAAATACAATGATTACTTTGAAATTTTAGAATTACCAAAATCAAGAAAAAGCTGGTTTATTCGTATGTACTATGAATATATCTATTTTAAGAAATATTCTAAAGATAAAGATATTTATTTATGGATATCTATTCATGATAGCTCACCTAGAGTTCATGCGAAACATCAAATTTCTTATTTTCATAATCCGACTTTTTCCTATAAAGCAGGATATAGAGATTTTAAATACAACAAGAAAGTATTTATCTTCTCATTTGTTTATAAATATGTATATAAATGGAATGTCAAAGCCAATGATTTTGTGATTGTTCAACAAGATTGGATCGCAAGATCTATGTCAAAACTCCTTGATTTTGATTTAAATAAAATCATTGTTATGCGAGCAGATCATAAGATTGAAAAGTCAGAGAAGAGACTAGAAAAGTTAAAACCATATACTTTTTTCTTTCCATCTGTAAGTCGTCATTTTAAAAACTTTGAAATTATCTGCGAAGCTGTGAAATTATTAAATCAAAAAATTAATCCATCTTCATATCAAGTCATTTTGACTATTGATGGCAGTGAAGATAAATACGCAAAAGATATTTTAAATGCGTATGGAAATTTAGAAAACATTGATTTTTGTGGTTTGTTGCCTCTGGATGAAGTTTATGACTACTATCAAAAATCAAGCTGTCTAATTTTTCCCAGCAAATTAGAAACCTGGGGGCTTCCAATCAGTGAAGCAAAGGAATTTGATTTACCAATGATCGTTGCGGATTTAGATTATGCACATGAGACCGTTGGTATTTACGATAAAGTTTGTTTCTTTGATCCAGATAATGCAGCTATGTTAGCAAATTTAATGAATAAAGCTATTCATAATGAGCCAATCTTTAATAGTGCTTCCTATGTTAATACAAGTCCAAATTCATGTACTTCATGGAAAGAAGTCTTTGATAAGTTTATATATAGAGAAAGAGGGGATATCATGAAAGTAGCTATTATTTCTACTTTTGATACTTTTTTTGATCGTGTAGATCTTTTAAAAGAGTATTATCAAGATAAAGGGTTAGAAGTTACGGTCATTACTTCTGATTACTCTCATCGTTTAAAAGAAAAGTATCAAAACAATAAAGCAGATATCCAGCTTTCTGTTCGACCATATAACAAAAATTTATCTATCGACCGTTTAAGGTCTCATGATCAATTTGCCAAAAAAGTAAAAGAATATCTTGAAACCTTAAGACCAGAAATTGTTCACTGTATCATCCCATGTAATTCACTGTGTAAGACAATGAGTGCATATAAAA
>ERZ824488.286-NODE-286-length-68618-cov-34.020244_pt1 | contig 68618 bp, 60 predicted proteins | sample MGYA00519936_ERZ824488 | MGnify/ENA primary metagenome ERZ824488 (study PRJEB31778, sample SAMEA3449153) | human gut metagenome | biome: human gut; feature: human-associated habitat; material: faeces | place: United Kingdom | collected 2010/2012 ... | reverse complement strand
TATGATAAATTATAAAAAAGAATAATAATAAATCATAGTAAATAAAAGGAAATAATAAGGTATAGTAAATATCTTCATTTTAGAATATAATTTTGAAAAATTAGAGATGGTTGATAATTCAGGAATAGAAGCTCTCATCAATAGTAAATATTATATTAAATGTAATAAAGGTGCTATTAAAGTATGTGGTGTTAGTAATGCTAATTTGTATTTGTGTAAGTATTTGAAGTTTCCAGTTGTAAAAACAGAAGTAGATGCTTATAGAGAAATGGAGGCATTATAAAATGTTAGAAGAATTAATTAAATCTAGTACAGGACTTATTTGGACAGTAGCTAAAAAGTTTTATGGTGTTGATAAAAATGATTTGTATCAAGCTGGTGTTCTTGGTGTGGTTAAAGCTTATCAAAATTATGTTGATGATGGAAAAAGTAAATTTAGTACTTATGCTTATAATTATATATTTGGTGAAATGTATGCACTTGCAAATAATAGGGAAATTAAACTAAATAAAGATATAAATAGATTGCTTAAAATGATAGAAATGGGAAGAACTAGACTTTCTCAAGAAATAATGAGAATGCCATCAAATAAAGAACTGGCTGCATATCTTGAAATGGAAGAAGAAAAGTTAGAACAAGTTTTAAGTTATGCAAATAGTTTTGTATCAATGGATGAAGTATGTGATGAAGATCGAAGTTTACATGAAGTAATAGCGGAGGAAGAAAGCGTTAGTGTAGATGAAAGACTTGAACTTAAAAATAGTATAAATTCTTTAGATGCTATAGAAAAAGATATTATTAAAAGTCGTTATTATGAAGATTTAACTCAAAGTGAAACTGCTAGAAAATTAGGTATTACTCAAGTAATGGTATCACGATATGAAAAGAGAAGTTTAACTAAAATGAGAGATTATATGTATAGTAGATAAAATTTCATTCATAATAATAATGGTGAATATTTATGAATAAGGAAGATTATAAGTTACTTGTTAAAAAGCATACTCCGAAGGAACCTAAATTAAGAAATTTTGGAGTGGCTTTTTTAGTGGGAGGATTAATTGGGCTTTTAGCAGAAGTTGTTTCTATGATTTTAAAGAATTGTTTTGCTTTTTCAAGTGTTGAAACTGGACTTATTGTTGCTCTTTTTGTTATTGGTGTGGCTTCACTTTTTACAGCACTCGGTTTTTTTGATAATTGGGTTAGTAAATGTAAGTGCGGTTTAATTATACCTACGACAGGATTTGCTCATAGTGTTTCATCAAGTGCTCTTGAGTATAAAAGAGATGGTCTTATTACTGGTCTTGGTTCAAACTTTTTTAAACTTGCTGGCTCAGTAATTTTATATGGTATTATTTCAGCATTTCTTCTTGTGATTGTGAGGTTGGTTATAGGTGGCTAGTTTTAAATTTAAAAATGTTTATTTAAATGATTATTATACTGTTGTTGGACCTTTAGAAAAAAATAGTCATTTAAGAAGACTTGATTTAGTAATGGATGATTATTATATTGGTGAGAAAACTTTTGAACAAGCTGAAGTTAAGATGCAACAGTTAGTTATTGATAATATTATTGGTAAAAATAATTTGGCAATAAGTGATGTTGATTTACTTGTTGGTGGTGATTTAACTAATCAAATTGCTATTAGTAGTTATAGTGCTAAAAATTATAATATTCCTTTTTTAGGCCTTTATTCTGCTTGTGCAACGTTTGCTGAAAGTTTGATTGTTGCATCTTGTATGATTGATAGTGGTAAAATAAAAAAAGCAATTAGTATTACAAGTAGTCATAATTTAACAGCAGAAAGACAATTTAGATATCCAGTTGAATATGGAGCTCCGAAACCTCATACTGCAACATTTACAACAACTGGGGCTGTGTCAACTCTTTTAAGTAAAAATTATAGTAAAATAAGACTTGAAAGTGCTACGATTGGTGTACCTGTTGATTTAGGAGTTACTGATGCCAATAATATGGGGGCAGCTATGGCACCGGCGGCGGCTTCAACTATTGCTACTCATTTAGCTACTCTTAAAAGAGATGTAAATTATTATGATTTGATTTTAACTGGTGATTTAGGGTGTGTTGGAAGTGAAATATTTAAAGATTATTTGAAAATGGTATATAATATAAACCTCAAAAAATATTTTGATGCTGGGTGTGAACTATATTTGGATAGTCAACCAACTTATGCTGGTGGTAGTGGTCCTGCTTGTTTGCCAATTGTTTTATTTAATAAAATATTACTTAATAAAAAGTATAAAAAAATATTAATCGTTGCAACTGGAGCGCTTCATAGTTCAACAACTGTTAATCAACATTGTACAATTCCTTCGATTGCTCATGCAGTAAGTTTGGAGGTGGAATAATGAACTATTTAATGGCATTTTTATTTGCTGGTGCGTTGTGTGCTTTTGCTGAGATAATACTTGATAATACTAAACTTACTCCGGGACATATTACTAGTTTATACACAGTGATGGGGGCATTTTTATCATTTCTTGGTTGTTATGATAAATTAATTGCTAAATTTGGAGCGGGAGCAACAGTTCTTATTTCTAATTTTGGGCATTCTCTTTATAGCTCAGCATGGCAAGGATATTTGGAAGATGGTTTTTTAGGTATTTTTAGTAATATGCTTTGTAAATCATCCGGTGTTATAACTGGTGCAATTGTTATTGCGTTTGTAGTTTCTATAATTTTTAAACCTAAAAATTAGCAATTTGTTTGCAAATAATTGATATAAAACATGTATAAAAAGTACGTGTTTTTTTTGTAAATGTTAGTGATTTTCTAGTCTTTTACTATATTTCGACAAAATTTGATAAATTTAAACAATTGTTTGTTTTTGTGTTGACATTTAATTAAAGATAGGTTACAATTATGTTGTATCAGGGTATTAGGAGGAAAAAATGAAAATAGCAAAAGATGAAAAGAATAAGGATAAGGCACTTGAACAAGTACTAGCAGATATCGAAAAACAATTTGGGGCAGGAGCTATAATGAAGCTTGGAGATAATGAACATATGAATGTTGATGTAACATCTAGTGGTTCAATTACAATTGATGTGGCTCTAGGTGTTGGTGGTTATCCTAAGGGAAGAATTATTGAAATATATGGTCCTGAATCAAGTGGTAAGACTACTGTTGCATTGCAAGCAATTGCTGAGGTGCAAAAAAATGGTGGTAGAGCAGCATTTATTGATGCTGAACATGCACTTGATCCAGTTTATGCCAGAAATTTAGGTGTTAATATAAATGAACTTTTATTAAGTCAACCAGATACCGGGGAACAAGCTTTAGAAATATGTGATGCTTTAGTTAAAAGTGATGCTGTTGATATTATAGTTATTGACTCTGTGGCTGCTTTGGTTCCTCAAGCTGAAATAGATGGAGAAATGGGTGACTCACATGTTGGTCTTCAAGCAAGGCTTATGTCACAAGCATTAAGAAAATTATCAGGTACAATGAATAAAACTAAAACAACTGCGATATTTATTAACCAATTAAGAGAAAAAGTTGGGGTTATGTTTGGTAATCCTGAAACTACACCTGGAGGAAGAGCACTTAAATTTTACTCAACTATAAGACTTGATGTAAGACGTGGTGAACAAATTAAAATTGGTGACCAAATTGTTGGTAATAAAACAAATATTAAAGTTGTTAAAAATAAGGTTGCACCACCATTTAAAACTGCTACTGTGGATATTATGTATGGCGAAGGTATTTCTAGAGAAGGGGAAATTATTGATATTGCTAGTGATTTAGCTATACTAGATAAAAGCGGTGCATGGTACTCTTATAATGGTGAAAAAATTGGTCAAGGAAAAGAAAATGTTAAAATATTCTTAAAAGAAAATCCAACTTTAAGAGATGAACTTGAACAAAAAATAAGAGAACATTATGGATTTATCGAAAAGAAAAAAGAAAAAAAGGAAAAAGATTCAGAAAAATAAACTGAATTTTTTTCATAATAATTACATTGTATAAACAAAATATAAATGCTGGTAAAGAAAGGATCAGTAAAAATGAACTATTATGATGAAATAAATAATTATGTTAAAAAAGCTGAAATAGGAAAATCAATAAGGGAGTCAAATGCTAATAGAGAGCTTGTAGAGTGCTATTGGAACGTAGGGAGATTAATAGTTGAAGCCCAAGGTGGAAAAGAAAAAGCAAAATATGGTAACTCGTTATTGAAGGATTGGGCAGAAAAACTTACTAAGGAATACGGAAAAGGCTATACATATGCAAATTTAGCACGATTCCGGCAATTTTATTTGTGTTTTCCAATATTCGCCCCAGTGGGGCGAATATTGGAAAACAATTAGAACAATTTTACCTATTAAAAATGAGAATAAAAGAAATTATTATATTAACCTTTGTATGGAAAATAATTTATCTCAAAGAGAACTAGAACGGGAAATAAAAAATAACTCATACGAAAGATTGGAGAACAAACCAGATAAAATTGATATTGTTGTTCCAGCAAGTGTACCAAATATAACTAGTAATCTTAAAAATCCAATATTACTTAATTTAAATGGCAAAGAGATAAAATCTGAAAGTGACTTAGAAAAACTCATATATTCACAACTTAATTATGTATTTTTACAATTAGGCAATGGGTTTATGTGGGTAGGTAATCAATATAAAATAAGTGATGGTAATAAAAATTATTTTATTGATATGTTACTTTATAATATTAAATATAATTGTTATGTGGTTGTGGAAATAAAATGTAGAAACTTGAAAAAAGAAGATAAAGGTCAAGTTGAATTTTATATGAATTTGATGGATAAATATGTAAAAGAACCAATTAACAATCCCACTATTGGAATAATAATTACAAAAGAACAAGATAAATTGGTAGCTAGTTTTATTAAAAGCGATAAACTTGTATCACTTACATATGAATTAGTTAAATAGATTTAAAATTTGTGTTTTTGAAAATTCGCCGCAGTGCGGCGAATTTTTAATTAGAAAATGTACCTTACTTTCTCAAATTGTGCTCCACTGGAGCTCAATTTAACTTTGATATTTCTATCAGTTTCTATAATAATATTTATAAGTGACTTAGAAAAACTCATATATACACAACTTAATTATGTTTTTTTTTACAATTAGATAATGGTAATAATATATGATTTAAAAAAATTTTATTAACTTTTCAAATAGGTGCCGCACTGAGGCACCTATTTGAATTGTACTGTTTAAAAAAATTAATCATGAATAAAAAAATGCGGGAATTAAATTTCTCGCATTTTATTTGCATCTTTATAAGGATCTTTAGGATCTATTTTATCAGTGAATAATATACCATTTAAATGATCTATTTCATGTTGAAAGGCAACTGCTAAGTCTTCACGAGCACGCATTGTTTTCTTATTTCCTTCATAGTCATAATACTCAACTGTTATTCTTGCGTGTCTTGGAACAATTCCTTCAACTTCACGATTAACACTTAAACATCCTTCACCTTCACCAACATAAATAAGTTCTTCACTTTGACTAATAATTTTAGGATTAATTATTATATATTCTTCAAATGTTCCTTTTTCTTCAAGTTCATTTGCTATTACAAATATTCTTTTTAAATGTCCCATTTGTACAAAAGCCATTCCCATACCAGCTCGAAGATTGTATTTTTCAGCTATTTTTTCATCTTGACTCATTTCTAAATATTTTATTGTATCTTCGGCAAGTTTTCTATCTTCCTTACTTACTGGAAAAGTAACATCTTTACTTATTTCATGTAGTATTTTATGTTTTTCATCTAATATTTTTATATTTGGTAACTTCATACTTCTTCACCTGCATCATAGTATACCAAATTTTTGAGAAAAATGCAAAATACTTATTCAACAGTTACTGATTTTGCTAAATTTCTAGGTTTATCTATATCACATCCATTGTTTTTTGCAACTTCATAAGCAAGTAATTGAAGTGGTATAATTGTTAAAATTGATTCCATAATAGGGTGTAGTTTCTTAATAATTATTAGCTCATCATAGAATTTTTCTTGTGGCTTAGTATTTGTAACAAGTATTACATAAGCACCACGAGCTTTAACTTCTTTAATATTACTTATTGTTTTTTCATTTAAATCTTCATCAGTTGATATAGCAATTACTGGAGTATTTTCTTCAATTAAAGAAATTGTACCATGTTTAAGTTCTCCGGCTTGATATGCAACACTATTTATATAAGAGATTTCCTTTAGTTTAAGTGAAGCTTCCAAACAAAGAGCATAATCAATACCACGACCTATAAAGAATATTTCTTTTTTACTAAATATTTTCTTGGCTACCGGTAAATAAGTTTCATCTTTTATTGTTTCTTTGATATATAGCGGCATATTATTAATTTCATTTGTTATTTCTTCATATTCATTTTTACTTATAACTTTATTTGTAACACCAAGATAAAGAGATATTAAACTAAATATGGCAAGTTGTGCTAAATATGCTTTGGTTGTTGCAACTGCAATTTCAAAACCTGCTTTTATATAAATGGTATAATCTGCTTCACGGGCTATTGAAGAACCAAGTACATTAACTATTGCCATTGTTGTAATGCCATCTTCTTTAGCTTTTCTTAAAGCTGCGAGAGTATCAGCTGTTTCTCCGGATTGAGAAACTAATATAACTAAAGTATCTTTATCATAAAAACATTTTTTATATCTATATTCACTTGCAACTTCAACATTTACTGGAATATTTGCATAACTTTCAATTAAATATTTGCCAACTACACCAGTGTGATAAGCTGAACCACATGCAACAATATCTATTTTTTTAAAGTTTTTTATAAAACCAAAACTTTTTTCTAAAGAATTAATTGTACCATCAAAATAATAGTTAATTGTATCTTTAAATACTTTGTCTTGTTCATTTATTTCTTTTAACATAAAATGTTCATAACCAGCTTTTGTGGCAGCATCCATTGTGCCTTCGAAAACTTTAATTTCTTTTTTTACTTCATTTAAATCTTTGTCATATATTGTTATTTTATTTTTTTCAAGTTTTACAATATCATATTCGTCAAGTAACATGTATTTATTTGTAAATGCAAGAATCGCTGGTACATCAGATGCTACATAATTTCCATCATCTGATAGAGCCACAATCATTGGACTTGCACATCTAGTTGCATAAATTTCATCTAGTCCATCAACTAAAACTACGAAAGCATAAGAGCCTCTGATTATTTTGCTAGCTTCATGAAGAGTTTTAACCATGTCATTATTTTCTTCATATAAACTATTAAGTAGGGCAGCTGCTATTTCTGTATCTGTTTCACTTTTATATTTATAGCCTTTCTTTTCTATAGCTTTTTTGATATCTACATAATTTTCAATAATACCATTATGTACTAAAGTAATTTTGCCTATTTTATGAGGGTGAGCATTATCCTTTGTAACACCACCATGAGTTGCCCATCTAGTATGACCAATTCCAATAGTACTATTTGTATTCATGTCAACGATTTCTTTTAAGTTTTTTATCTTTCCGACTTCTTTAGAGATTTTTACATTTCCGTTTTCTATGTAAGCAATCCCTGCAGAGTCATAACCCCTGTATTCTAAGGCTTCTAAAGCCCCAATAAGTCTTGGAACACATTTTTTTGTTCCATTATAACCAATAATTCCACACATATTAAAAAATTTTCCTTTCTTAATGTATGTGATATATTTTTTATTACAATGTTGATTTTGCTTTTTGTAATATACCTTTCGATTATACAAACCGTGATGCATCCGCCGAATTTTCGATAAACATCATCCTCGTTAACCTCGTGGGTCTGGCGCTAACAAATAATTTTACCTCCATCAATTATTGTGTTTTCCTAATTATAATATATGCAAATAGAAAAGTCAAAATGTTATTTACAAATTAGCCACTTTTAGTGTATAATGAATATGGTGATTAAAAATGGTAAAAGTCGAAGGTACTTTAGAAAAGAAAAATGCAAATAACAATGCAAATAAAGTAAATAAAAATTATGGTAAAGAAGAATTAACAAGAACTTTAATAATGGGACTTGTTGGTCTAGTTTTGGTTCTTATGCCAGATACATTAAATAAAATTTTGGGGATTATCGTAGGTATTGTTCTTTTACTTATAGGTCTAGGTAGTATTTATACTTATATTCAAAGTAAGATTAGCTTTACGTCAAGTTTAATAAGTGGAATTTTATATACACTTCTTGGAATTATTATTTTGATTTCTCCGGGTTCTGTTGTAAGGAGTATTGCCATTGGCATAGGTATTGTTCTTAGTATAACTGGTTTATCAAAAGTGCGTCTTTCATTTACATTAAAAGAAATAAATACAAATTGGATAGGTACTTTAGTAATTGGTGTTATAACTACGATACTTGGAATAGTACTTATATTTAATCCTTTTTCTGGAGATGCAATAACTAAATTTGCTGGGGCATTTCTAGTGATAGTTGCTATATTTGATTTAATTGATAATTATATTTTGCAAAAATAACTGAAAAGTTATTTTTTTAAACTTTAAAAAATTAGTAATATGTGATAAACTTAATATAGTGGTGAAGCATATGGATAGAATAACCTTTATTTTAATAGCAGGTTTAGTATGGATAGTAACTATTATTTTGGTAATAGTTGTTTTAACATTAATAAATAATAAAGAAAAGAGAAAATTAAAATCAGAAATAGAAACGCTAGAAAAAGAAAAAAATATGGTTATTTCTGCAAGTATGTTATCAGAACTTAATAAAGTTGAAGCTCTAGTAAATAATGATGAAATGAGAGAAAAACTAGATGATTGGAAAAAGAGATTTAATGACATTAAAGATACTGAAATGCCTAAGATAACTGAAACTATAAATGAAATTGAAGAACTATTTGAAGAAAAGAATTTTAAAGAATTAAAGGGATTAGTTTTAAAAGCTGATTTTGATTTAAATACATTAAAAACTAAAGCATCTTTTTTACTTGATGAAATAAAAGATGTTACTTTAAGTGAAGAGAGAAATAGAGAAACAATTACTAAGTTAAAAGCTGAATATCGTGAAGTTTTAAGTACTTATAAAGAATTTGAAGATGAATATGAAATAGTTAAAGTGCCTTTAGAACTTCAATTTGAAAATGTTGATAAGCTTTTTGCTGCTTTTGAAAGTTCAATGGAAGCTAATGCTTATACAGAAGTTGGTAAAATTGTTAAAGCTATAGCAGATGTTATAAGTAACTTAAAAGTAATTATTGATGAAGCAAGACCTATAGTTACTTTAGGTAAAAACTTAATTCCTAAAAAGGAAGAAGACATCAAAAATATTGCTGATAAAATGACCAGAGAAGGTTATAATCTTGAATATTTAAATATTGATTATAATATAAATGAAGCTAATAAGAAAATACAAGATATATTTCAAAGACTTAATGTTTTAAATGTTGAAGATTCACTTTTTGAACTTAAAACGATGCATGATTATTTTGATTCATTATATAGTGATTTTGATAAAGAAAGATATAGTAAAAAAATATATGAAGATTATAGTAGAAGTATCCTTCTTAAGGCAACTAAACTTGAAAAAGTAAATAATGAACTTTTCAAAAAAATTGGTGATATAAAATATAGTTATGATTTATCTGATGATGAAGTTGCCGTTATTGCAGAAATAAAACAAGAAATTATGGGAATAAGAGCAAGTTATGATAAAGTGGTAGATACTGCAAGAAGTAAGATTTTAGCATATTCTAAACTTGCTAGAGAAATGGAAATTATAAATTCTAAATTAATTAAAACTGAAGAAAAACTAAATGGAGCTTTAAAAACTTTAGGTAGTTTAAAAGAAGATGAACTAAGGGCTCGTGAACAACTTGATGAAATAAAGAAAATTTTATCACAAACTAAAGAAAGAATACGTTCTTATAAACTTCCTTGTGTTCCTAAAAATTATTATGTGGAACTTGCTGAGGCTATGGAAGCTATTAATGTTCTTGTTCATGAACTTGATAAAAGACCTATATCTATTAAAATACTTAATCTTCGTGTTGATACAGCGAGAGATTTAGTACTTAAAGTTTATAATACTGTTAATGAAACTGTAAAAACTGCTAAGATGGCTGAAACTGCTATTGTTTATGGAAATAGATATCGTGTAGTAAATAAAGAGGTAGATTTTGGTCTTGCAAAGGCAGAAAATGCATTTGTAAAAGGTAATTTTAAAAATAGTTTAGAAAATGCTATTAATGCTATAAATATTGTAGAACCAGGTATTCATAAAAAATTACTTGAAGAATCTCAAAATTAAGGAGGAAAATAATGATATATTTAGATTATAGTGCTACAACACCTGTTGATTTAGAAGTGTTTGATACGCTTTCAAAAGTTACGAAGAATTTTGTTGGTAATGCTAATTCTATTCATAGTTTAGGACAAAAATCTAGTGAATTACTTGAAAGTGCTACGAAGCAAATTGCTGATATCTTCGGAGTAAATCCTAGTGAAATAGTTTATACAAGTGGAGCAACTGAAGCAAATAATATGGCATTAATCGGAGCAGCTCTTGCTAATCATAAAAAAGGAAAACATATTATTGTTTCAAAACTAGAACATCCATCTATATATGCTATATGTGATTATTTAAAAACAATGGGGTTTGAAATAAGTTATGTTAATAATGATAAAGAAGGTTTAATTGATTTTGATGATTTAAAAGAAAAAGTTAGAGAAGATACAATTTTAGTAAGTATTTGTGCTGTTAATTCTGAAATTGGAGTAAGACAACCATTAAAGATGATTAGACAAATAATAAAGAAAGAAAATATGGGAACTATTTTTCATTCTGATATGACTCAAGCTATTGGTAAAGTTAGTGTTAATATGCATGATGTTGACCTTGCTAGTATGTCTGGACATAAAATATTTGGACCTAAAGGTATTGGTTTTTTATATAAAAGTAGTATGGTTAAAATAACACCACTTATATATGGTAGTGGTAAAAGTAATGATTTAAAACCTGGAACACCACCACTTCCATTAATTGCAGCTTTATCAAAAGCTATCAGACTTGCAAATGATGGTCTTGAAAAAAAAGAAAGATTTATAAGTTTACTTAATGATAAAATAACTTCTAGTTTAAGTAAATATCCAAATATTATTATTAATAAAACTAAATATAGTATTCCTCAGATATTAAACATTAGTGTTATGGATGTTATGCCTGAGGTTATGGTACATGCTTTAGATAAACATGAAATATATGTAAGTACTAATACAGCTTGTTCAAGTGGGGATATATCAAATAGTGTTATAGCTATTTATAATGATATAAATAGAGCAAAACATACTTTAAGAATTAGTTTATCTTATGTAACAACAACTGAAGAAGTAAATAAGTTTTTAGAAATATTTAAAGAAGAATATGAAAACTTAAGTAATTTAAAATAGGCTATTTAAAAAAGAATAGTCTTTTTATTTGTTTTGTGTTAAAATACGTAAGGAAAGAGGTGTATTTATGAAAAAAATAATTATTATAAAGTATGGTGAATTAAGTACTAAAAAAGATAATAAAAACTTTTTTATAAGTAAACTTAAAAATAATATTGAGGTTACTTTAAAGAATATTAATCATAATACTTATTATGATTTTGGTAGAATGTTTATTGAAACTGATGATTTTGATGAAGTTATAAAACATTTAAAAAATGTATTTGGTATTCAAGAACTTTTAGTGGGCTATACATCAGATAATTTAGAAATAGATGATATAAAAAATGAGTGTTTAAATTTAGTAAGTAGTAAAAGTTTTAATACTTTTAAAATTGTAACCAAAAGAAGTAATAAAAATTATCCAATAAATTCAATGGAAATAAGTAAAGTAGTAGGTGGGTATTTGCTTAAAAATATTAGTGATATAAAAGTGGATGTTCATAATCCTGAACTTACTGTAAATATTGAAATAAGAAATGAAGAAGTGCTTTTTTATTTTGAAGGTATTAAAGGCTTAGGTGGTTATCCAGTTGGAACTTTGGGTAAAGGTTTACTTATGCTAAGTGGGGGAATAGATTCACCAGTTGCGGGATACCTTACTATCAAACGTGGTGTTAAACTTGAAGCAATTTATTTTGAAAGTCCACCCCATACTAGTGATGCTGCGAAAGATAAAGTTTTGAAACTTGCTAGAGTTTTAGCTAAATATAATACGGAAGTAAAGGTACATGTAATTAACTTTACGGAGATTCAAGAAACTATACTTAAGAATATACCTCATGAATATTTAATTACTATCATGAGAAGAATGATGTATAGGATAAGTGCTATTATTGCAAATGAAAATAAATGTAATATTTTAGTAAATGGTGAGTCAATTGGTCAAGTTGCAAGTCAAACTTTAACTAGCATGAGAGCTATAAATGAAGTTGTTAAGATGCCAGTTATAAGACCTGTTGCATGTTTTGATAAATTAGAAATAATTGATATTTCAAAGAAAATTGGTACATATGATATTTCAACACTTCCATTTGAAGATTGTTGTACAGTGTTTGTACCTAAACATCCAGTTATTAATCCAAATCCAGCATTATGTCAGGAATATGAAGTGTTAATTCCATATAAAGAATTAATTTATAAAGCAGTAAAAGAACATACTACGATAAAAGTTGGGGTAAAAGAAGAAAATAAATTTAGTGATTTGTTATAATTTTAAAAAAAATAAACATAATATTACTAGGTGATATTATGTTTAAGATGAGTGATTACTATTATAAAGGTTATGATATTGAAAGTAAAAGTAGATTAGAAAGAATTAGGATGGAATATTCTAATCCTTATGGATATAATTTAGAAAGTAATCAAAGAAGAGTAGTGGATATAGATTCGAATGTAACTCATACTAATCAGAATATGGTTAAAAATAGAGAATATAAGAAAGAAAAATAAGCAAAAGTATTTGATATAAATTGAAGGACAATTTTAAACGTTCTAAAAGTGTGATGATTTGAAATAAAAAAGCAATATTATATTCAACAATATATGAAAAGAAAAAATATTAGTAAAATATCTAATTAATTTTACATTAGAGAATAATATATTACAAAAGTTATAATTTTGTAATATTTTTTTGTTTTTAACATTATTCCTTTGAAAAAATCACTTGCTACAACTAATATTCCTTTGAAAAATAGTAAATTGTATGTAATTATTCCTTTGAAAAAGTGGAAAATGTATGTAATTATTCCTTTGAAAAATAGTGAAAATATATAAAATTTATATACAAATTAATAATTTAATTGTTAAATGGAAATGGTGATATTTTGAAGAATTTGAATAATTTACATTAAAATATGTTTAAAATATCTTTTTTCTTTTATTTTCTTTAAATTTAGTTTATAATAATATTATGAAGGGAAGATAGTATGAATTTAGTGGTAAATGATCATAATGTGTTTTTAATTGTTTTTGTAACGTTTTTAGTTAGTGTACTTTTAGTACCAATAGTTAAAAAAGTTGCTGTTCATATAAATGCTATGGATGAGCCCAATGAAAGAAAAATTCATAAAGTGCCAATGCCTAGATTAGGAGGACTTGCTATATATTTATCGTTTTTACTAGGATATATATTATATGGTGAAATAACTACACAAATGATTTCTATTCTTATTGCAAGTTTCTTGCTTATTATTGTAGGAATATTTGATGATATAAAATCTGTTCCTGCTAGGTACAAGTTTATAGTACAAACGATAGCTGCTTCTATTGTTGTTATATATGGTAAATTAGGTTTTACAGAAATATCATTTTTAGGATTAAAATTGTATTTTAATCCGGTTGTAAATGATATCATTGCAATATTGTTTATTGTTGGAATTACTAATGCTATTAATTTAGTAGATGGATTAGATGGGTTAGCTAGTGGAATAAGTGCTATATATTTCTTAACGATAGCAATTATTGCGATAATACTAAATAGGTTAGGTGGCTTAGATATTATATTATCCCTTATTATGCTTGGTGCTACTTTAGGTTTTTTATTTCACAATTTTCCACCAGCTAAAATATTTATGGGAGATACTGGAAGTTTATTTTTAGGGTTTATGATATCAATAATAGCTCTTCTAGGATATAAGGTTACAACATTTACTTCTCTTGTAGTTCCTGTTGTTATACTTGCAATTCCAATATTTGATACAGCGTTTGCTATCTTCAGGAGACTACTAAAGGGACAAAATATTGCTGTTGCTGATAAAGAACATTTTCATCACCAACTTCTTAAAATGAAGTATAGTCCAGTTGCAAGTATTTTGATTATATATGCAATTGATATATCATTTGCTTCTATATCAATTTTATATACTTTAGGAAATGAACAAATTGCAATTGCTTTATATGTAATTCTTATGATATTACTTTTATTTGTGGTACTAAGAACAGATATATTGTTTGAACATAAGAAAAAGAAAAAAAGTAATTTGTATTGATTAAAATTTTGTGATAAAAATATAGCATATAAGATAGTTAGAAAAGAGGAGTAATAAATGAAATTTTTGAAAAATATATATTATAATGTAAAAAAATATAGATTTTTATTGTCTCAATTAGTAATGAGAGACTTTAAAGTAAAGTATAAAAGAAGCGTATTAGGTGTTTTATGGAGTGTTTTATATCCACTTTTAATGATGATGGTCATGGCAATTGTTTTTTCGAATATGTTTAAATTTAGCATGGAAGGCGTTAATTATTTAGTATATTTGATGAGCGGTTTAGTAATATTCAATTATTTTAGTGAAGCTACAAATAATGCAATGGGTGCAATATTTGGAAATGCATCTTTAATTAATAAAGTTTATATACCAAAATATATTTTTCCAATTGCAAAGTGTATATTTGTTGGGATTAACTTTTTATTTTCTTTGCTTCCTTTGTTTTTAATTACATGGTTTTCAGGAAATGTTGCTGATGGTACTAAATGTTATATAAATATTTATTATTTATGGTTACCTTTTATTTACTTATGCGTATTTATGTTTACTGTCGGAATAGGTTATATTTTAGCTACCGTATCAGTTTTTTTGCGCGATATGATTTATATGTGGGGAATTGCAATAACGATTTTAAATTATTTTACTCCGTTATTTTATAGTATAACAATTTTACCAGATTATTTGCAAACGATTTTTAAATTGAATCCTTTGTATTTATATATAAATGCTTCAAGAGAAATATTAATTTATTCTACTGCACCTCAACCTATATACTTATTTGCTTGTTTTGGAACAGGATTTCTTACCATGATAATTGGGTTAGCGATATTTAAAAAGAAACAAGATAAGTTTATTTATTATTTGTAAAATGGAGGAAAGCTATGATAAAAATAAATAATGTTGGAATGAAATTTAATCTAGGAGTAGAGAAGGATAATTCGCTTAAAATGATTTTTATTCGTATGTTTGACAGAAAAAAAAGAATAAAAAAATGTGATTTTTGGGCTTTGAAAAATGTTACTTTTGAAGTAGATAAAGGTGATGTTGTTGGTCTTATTGGTTCTAATGGAGCGGGAAAAAGCACACTCTTAAAAGTTGTAAGTGGTGTTATGAAACCTACAGAAGGTACAGTTGAGGTAAATGGTGTTATCTCTCCAATGATAGAACTGGGAGCTGGGTTTGATGGAGAACTAACAGCTCGCGAAAATATATTTTTAAATGGAGCTATACTTGGATATTCTAAGGAATTTTTACTAGAGAAGTTTGATGAGATAGTAGAATTTTCTGAACTTAAAGACTTCCTAGATGTACCGGTTAAGAATTTCTCTTCAGGTATGGTCGCAAAACTTGCTTTTTCTATTTCAACAGTAGTTGATCCAGAAATATTAATAGTTGATGAAATACTATCTGTAGGAGATATTAAATTTCAAGAAAAAAGTAAAAATAAAATGATGTCGATGATAAAAGGTGGGACAACAGTTTTGTATGTTTCTCATTCTATTGAGTCTATTGAGGAGTTATGTAACAAGGTTGTTTGGCTTGATCATGGTAAGGTAGTTATGATGGGAGACGCAAAAAAAGTTTGTAATGCATACATGGATAAACAACAAGTAAATAACCGTAAAAAAAGAAAAGGATAGGTGGTAAAAATGGTTATAACAAAAACTCCGTTTAGAGTTAGTTTATGTGGTGGAGGTAGTGATTTACCTGCATTTTACGAAAAAAATGGTGGTTGTGTAATAAGTACAACAATAAAAAAATATATGTACATTACGTCACATCCTTCATTTGATCCAAAACAAACGGTTCTTAAATATTCTAAGACTGAAACAGTTCATAATATTGATGAAATTGAACATCCAATTTTTAGAGAATGTTTAAAACAAGAAGGGCTTGAAGGTTTAGAAATTACTTCTATAGCTGATGTTCCTCAAGGAACAGGATTGGGTTCTTCAAGTGCATTTACTGTTGGGCTATTAAAAAACTTAAAATGTCATAAAAGAGTATATGCAACTGATGAAGAAATTGCTCAAGAAGCATGTCATATGGAAATTGATGTCCTTGGTAATCCAATAGGAAAGCAAGATCAATACGCTGCTGCTTATGGTGGATTAAATTATTACCAATTTAATAAAGATGGTTCTGTATTCGTTGAACCAGTATTAATGTCAAAAGATGCATATAATCAACTAGAAAAAAATTTAATTATGTTATATGTTGGTGGAGAACATAGTGCATCAAGTATATTGAAAGAACAATCTAAAAATATGGTTAATGCTAGAGATAAAGAAGAAGGCCAAAAGAAGATTGTAGAATTAACTCACAAATTAAAATATGAATTAGAACATGATAATATTGATGCTGTTGGAGAAATATTACATGAAAATTGGGTTATTAAAAAAACATTAGCTAGTGGAATTTCAAATCCTAAATTTGATGAATGGTATGATAGAGCTTTGGCTAATGGTGCTGTTGGCGGTAAAATTTTAGGTGCAGGTGGAAGTGGATTTTTCTTATTTTATGTACCAGAAGAAAAACAATCTAAATTTAGAGAAGCCATGAAAGAGCTACCAGAAATGGAATTTAAGTTTGATCATCAAGGTACTACTGTTGTATTTGTAAATTAAGGAGGGAAAATATGAGAGCGTTAGTAACAGGTGGAGCTGGGTTCATTGGAACTCATTTAGTTAGAAATTTATTAGAAAGAGGTCTTGAAGTAGTTGTTGTCGATAACTTTACTTTGGGACATCAAGAAAATGTTGATTGTTTTGAAAATAACAAAAATTATAAATTTTATAATATAAATATTGAAGAAACTGAAAAATTTTGTGAAACATTAAAAAATGAAAGTATTGATATAGTTTATCATTTGGCTGCTAATTCAGACATTCAAAAGGGTGGAAGAATGCCGAGTGTTGATTTTAATGATACATTTATGACAACATATAGTGTACTTGAACTTATGAGAAGAAATAATATCAAAAACTTATTTTTCTCTTCAACTTCTGCAATATATGGTGATAAAAAAATTCTTTTGACTGAAAATTTAGGGGATTTAAAACCAATTTCATACTATGGTGGTGCTAAATATGCGAGTGAAGGGTTTATTTCATCATATACATTTATGAACGATTTAAATACTGTTGTATTTAGATTTCCAAATGTTATTGGACCTAATTTAACTCATGGAGTTATATATGATTTTGTTAAAAAATTACAAAAAAATCCAAATGAATTAGAAATATTAGGGGACGGAACACAAACTAAACCGTATCTTTATGTTACTGATTTAGTTGAGGCTATAGTAATGTTTACATTAGATAAAGAAATGAAAAAAGGTGTAGAAGTTTATAACGCCGGTGTTGAGACTGCTACTAGTGTAACAACAATTGCTAATATTGTTTGTGAAGAATTGGGTTATGAAAATGTTAAATATAATTATACTGGTGGAAACGTAGGTTGGAAAGGTGATGTACCTAAGTTTCAATATGATTTAACTAAAATTCATAATGCTGGATGGGTTGCAAAACATACATCTGATGAGTCTGTTAGAGATACTGCAAGATATATAAAAGACCATATTTAGACAAAAAATGCCAGAAATGGCATTTTTTCCTTTAATTTTGGTGGACTTTACATTATTAATTTAGTATAATAAACGTATGTAGAGAAATGAGGTGTATTATTGAAAGCTGTAATAATGGCTGGTGGCAAGGGGACTAGAATTTCATCGATTACAAATGATGAAATACCTAAACCTATGCTAAAAATAGGCGATAAAACGATATTAGAACATCAAATAGATTGTTTGAAAAAATCAAATATTGATGAAATAATATTAGTTATTGGTCATTTAGGGGAAAAAATTAAAGACTATTTTAAAGATGGAACCAATTTTGGTGTTAGGATTTCTTATTATGAAGAAGATCCTGAAAAACCACTTGGAACAGCGGGTTCATTTTATTATTTGAAAGACAAAATAGATGAAGATTTTATATTAGTTTTTGGTGATGTGTTTTTAAGTGTTGATTTTACAAAAATGGTGGAATTTCATAAAAATAATAAATCTGATGCAACATTGCTTACTCATCCTAATTCTCATCCGTTTGATAGTGATTTAGTGGTTGTAAATAATGAAAATAAAGTTGAAACTTTTGATTCAAAGGAAAATGTCAGAAACTATGATTATAAAAATTTAGTTAATTCAGGAATTTATTGTTTTTCACCAAAGGTGTTTGATTATGTTAAAGAACCTAAAAAATATGGATTGGAAAAAGATGTAATTAGTAAAATGATTACAAATGGAGATAATGTATATTCTTATCATTCAACAGAATATGTAAAAGACATGGGAACGCCTGAAAGGTTTTATGCAGTAAATGATGATTATGCTAATGGTATATCAGAACAAAGAAATCTATCACATAAACAAAAGGCTATTTTCTTAGATCGTGATGGAACAATAAACGTTTATATTCCTTTTTTGGTTAATAAAGAAGAGTTTGAACTTATAGATGGAGCAAGTGAGGCAATCAAAAAAATTAATAGTAGTGATTATTTATGTATTGTTGTAACTAACCAACCTATAATTGCACGTGGTGAAAGTTCTTTTGAAAATCTAGAAGATATTCATAAAAGAATGGAAACTTTACTTGGGAAAGATGGGGCATATATTGATGGTTTATATTTTTGCCCACATCATAAAGATAAAGGCTTTCCTGGAGAAGTACCTGAACTTAAATTTGATTGTGATTGTAGAAAACCTAAGATTGGAATGCTTTTGGAGGCTGTAAAAGGTTTTAATATTGATTTAAGTGAATCTGTTGTAATAGGTGATTCTACACTTGATATAAAAATGGCAGAAAATGCAAATATGAAAAGTATATTGGTTAAAACTGGACAAGCTGGACTTGATGGTAAATATGATGTAACACCAACAGAAGTTGCAGAAGATTTATTAGATGCTGTAAATATAATTTTAACAAAAGAAGAAAGAAGGAGAAGATAATTATGTTAGATTTTAAAAAAGCAATTACAGAGTATTATGAAAGGGAAATGGCTGCGATAAAAAGATTTAATTTAGATGAAATTAATGAAGCTATGAATGCTATTTTGGATACATATGAAAATGGTGGAACTATTTATGTTTGCGGTAATGGTGGTAGTGCATCAACTGCATCACATATGCAAAATGATTTTAATAAAGGTATAAGTGAATATACTGAAAAGAAGTTTAACTTTTATTGTTTGAATGATAATGTTTCAACAATGATGGCTGTTGCAAATGATATTGGATATGAGGAAGTATTTAGATTTCCATTATTAAATAAAATAACAAATAAAGACTTGTTTGTAGGAATTTCAGGCAGTGGGAATTCTAAAAATGTGCTTAATGCTGCTGAATATGCAAAAGAATGTGGAGCAAAAGTAGTTGGTATTACTGGTTATTCTGGTGGTAAGTTAAAAGATTTAGCTGATTATAAAATGCATGTTGATGAAATGGATATGCAAATAGCTGAAGATTTACATATGACTTTTGATCATATGATGATGAAAATCTTTTATAACTATTTAACAAAAAATGTTATAACTGGTGATAATATTAACGATAAGCATTAGAAGAGTAAATTAACTAAATAAAAAATAAATAATTGCAAGCAAAATTTTTATTTAGCTTGTAATTATTTTTGTAAAGTGGTGAGTGAATTATGAAAAAAATTAGAGAATTATATTTTAAATATGAAGAGGTAATAAATTATTTGTTTATTGGAGTATGTACAACTATAATAAGTTTACTTGTATATTACACTTGTGTATTAACTTTATTTAACCCTGATAATCCAGTGTTATTACAATGTGCAAACATTATATCATGGATTATTGCGGTAGTGTTTGCTTATTTTGCAAATAGAAAAGTTGTTTTTAAAAGTAAGAATAAAAATATTAAAAATGAAGTAAGCAAATTTGTGAGCGCTAGGGTTGTTACATTACTTATTGATATGGCATTCATGTGGTTGACAGTTAGTTTTTTAGGTTTTAATGACAAAATAATGAAAATAGTTTCTAATATTATAATAGTTATATTAAATTATGTTTTTAGTAAATTATTTGTGTTTATTAAGGAGGCAAAGTAAGTTATGGAAAAGACAAAAAAAGATGTAATAACAATTATAGGACAAGTGTATAATGAAGAAGTTATGTTACCACTTTATTATGAAGAATTTGTTAAGTTTAGTAAAAAAATGAATCAAGTCGATTTTGAATTAATATTTATTGATGATTGTAGTAAAGATAAGTCATTGGAAATTATAAAAGAATTTGCTAAAAAAGACAAAAGAATAAAATTTATTTCCATGTCAAGAAATTTTGGAAGAGAAGCTTGTGCAATGGCTGGATTTAAATATGCTAGCGGTAATTTAATTACCACCATGGATATTGATCTTCAAGATCCATTTGAACTATTAATAAAAATGTATGATTCGATTAAAAATAAAGGATATGACATTGCAGCTGCTAAAGCATTAACAAGAAAAGGTTATTCTAAATTCCATAAATTTTGTACAAATATGTTTTTTAAAATTTCCAATAAAATTTCAACTGTTAAAATGCTAGATGGTCAAAGAGAATATCGTTTGATGACCAAGCAAGTAGTTGATGCTATTTTAGAACATAATGAATATAATCTTTTTAATAAAGGTTTACTAAATGATGTAGGTTTTAAAATTGATTGGATTGAATATGAAAATGTTGAAAGAAAAGCTGGTGATACAAAATTTCCTTACAAAAGAATGATAAATTATGCTGTTACGGGATTAATTGATTACTCTGTATTTCCTTTGAAGTCAATCTTTTATGTGGGAAGCCTATTGCTTTTTGCCGCACTGATATTACTAATTTTAACTATTATCTTTGCTATTTGTTCTGTAGATGTTAATTTTACAATATTGATATTATCATTAATTATGACAATTTTATCTGGAATAATTTTAGTATCTTTAGGAGTAATGGCTTTGTATTTAGCTCAAATACATTTGGAAGTTAAAAAAAGACCACTTTATATTATTAGAGAAAAAAATATAGGTGAAACTAATGAAAAATAATGCTGCAGTTGATTATCTAAAATTATTTTTTGCACTTGGAATTGTCGCATTACATACAGGTTTTTTATTAAATTTTCAAAGTGGCTTTTATGTTCATGCCATCCTGTTTAGATTAGGTGTTCCGTTTTTCTTTCTTACAGCTGGATATTATTTGGCTGCAAAAAATAAAGATAATGACAATAAAACTATTGCTGATTATATTAAGAAATTAATTTACTTATATTTAATTTTGAGTACTTGTTATTTAATAATTAATATGTTTAGATATAATGCATTTAATCCAGGTACCTTGCTTGATGGTTTTTGGTTTATATTTACTGGAAGAAGTCAATCAGTTATGTGGTTTGTTGGGGCTTTAATTACCAGTTGTATAATTTTGATGCATGTCAAGGATGAAAGAAAATTAAGAATAAGTTTAACTATTGCTTTGATTTTATATGGTGTCGGTCTGCTATTTAACACTTATGCATTTTTAATAAATAATGAAAATTTTGGCTTTTTATATAATTTTTTAGTTCATAATTTTACAAATAATAGCAACGCATTTTTTGAAGGTTATCTTTTTGTAGGTATTGGTTATTATTTAAATAAATATGGAAAAGATTATAAATTTAAGTATAATATTATATGTTTAGTTGTAGGATTTTTAGTTTTAATTGGCGAAGTAATATTGGTTCATAATCATATTGATAAGGTTGTTAATTATGAATATTATTTAAGTCATATAATACTTATTCCGAGTATTTTCTTATGTTTATTAAAAATTAAATTAAATTGTAAGTCAATTTTTATTAGGAAACTTTCTTCTTACATTTATTATTTTCATTATATGTTTATTATTTTATTAATATGGATAAATGATCTTTATCCAAATAAATTACTTAGTAATTCAACATATTTTTATATAATAACTGTTGGTATCACAATTATTTATTCAATTTTGTTTTATTTTATGATCAAAAAAATAAAGATTAAAAAAGATATTTTAAAATATGTTGTTATATTACTATATACAATTTCGTTTATTGGCGCAATTTATGCTATTATAACTTTAATTAATAAAGTTGTTTGGGCAGATGAAATATGTAGTTTAGCAATGATTAGAAATAATTTTAAAGAAATTTTTTCTATAAATGCACAAGATGTACATCCACCATTTTATTATATTATGTTAAAATTATTTGTAGATTTTTTAACTTTTATTAATTCCGGCTTTGATGTAATAATTTTAGGAAAGGTGTTTTCTTTTATACCTTATGTTTTGGCTCTGGTTTTAATAAACACTAAGATAAGAAAAAATCATGGAATATTAACATCTTCAATATTAACATTTTTTATAACATTTATGCCTCAATTAATGGTAAATTTTGTTGAATTGCGAATGTATAGTTGGGGTATGTTATTAGTATTAGTATCCTATGTTTATCTATTTGATGCCATTTTAATAAATACAAAAAAAAGTTGGATATTATTTACAATATTTAGTACATTGGCAGTTTACGTTCATTTCTATTCATGTTTATCAATGGTATTCATGTATGCTTTTCTTTTATGTTATGCCATAATAAAAAATAAATCTTTAATCAAAAAAATTATCCTAAGTGGATTATTTGTTTCTGTATGTTATTTACCATGGCTAGTGGTTATTATAAAACATTTAGCAAAAGATGGTTCAGGATTTTGGATATCTCCGATAACATTTAGTAATGTTATTGAGTATGTAAAATATGTTGTATTTCCAACATCAGATAGTCAAATTTTAAATATTTTCCTTGGATTTGCTTGGATTGTTTCAATATTGTTTATTATTTTTAAATATTTGAAAGATAGTTGGAAAAATAATGATAAATTCTTATATATTATTGGAATTTTAGTCTTAATCTTTATAGTTGGTACTGGAATTTTAGTTTCAATTTTGATAAATCCTTTATTTGTTTCAAGATATATGTTTTTTGGAATAGGAATTTTTTGGTTGAGTATTGCTTTAATGTTTGGGAAACTTTTAGAAAAAAATTCTAGTCTGTTTATTATTTTAATTATTCCAGTTTTGATTGGTTCAATTAATTTTAATAGTTTTATAAGAACTGAAATAGATAAGAATAAAACTGCAACAGTTTTTTACGATAAAATCAATAAATTAGATAAATCTATTGATATAGTTGCAAATGAAGTTCATGTTCAGTTTCTATTTGCGTATTTTTTACCTAATAGTAATGTTTATCTTTATAAACAACTAAATGCTGACCATATGATGAAAATGTATGGAAATGTTATGAGGATTGGTTCATTAGATGAAATTAAAAGTGATAAAAAATATTATTTAGAGAATATTTATATGACTGATTATAAACAAGATATTTACAAAGAAAAATATGAACTTGATATACTTGATAATCTTTCAATGGATATGTATACTATTAATTTTTATGAAATTATTAAAGAATAATTGAAAATATTTTGTTTATTATAATATTTAAATAATAAATATTAAAATTATTTTTTAAACGTGAAATATTAGTATTATATATAAGTATGAGCTAAAAAAATAGTAAATATGTTTTCTAATAATGTTTAATATAGTTTTATGGATTGTAAAAAAATAATATATTATTAGATAGTAAATGATCTTGAATCTAATTAAAAAAATGCAATTTATTTACTGAAAATCATAATTTTAAGGAGTATAGTATGAAAGATAAAATAAAAAGAATAATTAATTGTGTAGTTCCTGTAACTATTTGTAATTTTAAGTGTCATTATTGTTATTTAAGTCAAACTAATTCATTTGACTTAAATATTCCTAAATTAGAATATACTGTTGATCATATGATTAGAGCTCTAACTGTTGAAAGACTTGGTGGAATATGTATGATGAATATGTGTGCAGTTGGAGAAACTCTTATTGCGCCTTACTTATTTGATTTGTCCGTTGGTCTTATAAAAAATGGTCATTATGTTACAATTGTTACTAATGGAATTCTTACTGAAAAATTAAAACCTTTTTGTAATTTGAATGATTCTGAAAAAGATAAATTATTTTTTAAATTTTCATATCATTTTATGGAGTTAAAACGATTGAAACTACTTGAAAAATTTTTTGACAATATTAAAATGATACGTGATTCTGGAATATCTTTTTCAGTTGAACTTACTGCCAATGATGAAAGTATTCCTTATATTGATGAGCTTAAAAATATTTGCTTTGAAAATTTGGGGGCTGAACCTCACATTATAGAATCTCGGGATAATAATAAACAATTTGAAAAACTGACTAAATTACCAAATTTAGAACACATGAAAGCTTGGGCTAAAATCAAAACTCCACTAATAACATTTCAAGAAAAAGAATGGGGAATTAAAAGAAAAGAATTTTGTTATGCTGGTAATTGGATTTCAACACTATATTTGCAAAACGGGAATTTAGCACCTTGTTTTGGTGGGGGACCAATATTTCAAAATGTTTTTGAAAATCCTGATGATTCAATTCATTGGTGTGAAATTGGAAACAAATGTCCATGGAAGCATTGTTATGCTGCATATGTTTTATTAACTTTAGGTGCTATTCCAGAACTTGACACACCTCATTATGATGAAGTTAGAAACAGGAAAAGTAAATATGGAGAATGGCTAAAACCAGATGTTAAATATTTTATGCATTCGAAGTTGATTGAAAGCAATAGTATTTTATCAGAAGAACAAAAAAGTATAATAAATTGGTATCAGTCAATAAATCTCAATCAACCACTTAGCAATAATGAAAAAGAAAAAGTAAAAGAATCAATAAAGAATTTATTTTTGAGGAAAAATATTAAAAATATATCTTTTATAGAAGATGGCGATTACAGCAATAATTTTTTAGAACTTATTAAGGATGATGTAAAAGTTAAATATATTCTTTCTTTAAATTATAGTGAAACTAAAAAAAGTTTTAAAAACATTTTTATTCATTATAATAAATATTTTTTAAAAAAATTTGTTAGACATGATGAGTTACCCGTTTTAAATCATTTTGATAAAGTGCCTAATGTAGATATTATTGTTGTTTTTGATATTTTAAATTATGAGAAGATCAAAAGAGTTGTTGATAAGAAAGTTGCAAAAAAAATGGTTTTGGTAACTGAAATTTGAATTTGAAAGGAATGAGAAAATGAGTAAAAAAATAAATGCAATAATGATAGCAGATACAAGGCCTGCATTAATAGGAAATTTACTGGTTCAATTGAAAGAAACTAATCCTAATACGTTTGATGTGGCCCTTATTTATTATGAAAAAATGTCAGAAAATGATAAAAAAGTAATGCAAGAGATTATGCCTTGTAAATTTGTGAAGTTCAATTATAATTTGCCAAATGATGTAAAGAAATTGCCCGCGTTTAAAAAATTTTCACCTCTAATGTTTGCTAGGTATTTTATGTTTGATTTACTAAAGGATTATGATACAGTAACATGGTTGGATACAGATGTTTTAATTTGTGATGATATTAGTAGTATCATTGAAAAAGCAAATAATACAGGTATGAGTGCAAATTTTGAAGATCCTGTTAATAAATCTTATTTGTATACTGATATTGTTCAAACTAGTTTTAATAAGCCAATTGAAAATTACGATATGTCAAGATATAATATGAGTTCAGGTTTAATAACTATTTCTAGGACATTAAAAAATTATGAAATAATGACTAAATGGTGTTTTGATAAAACAATAGAATTAGCGAATAACCTAATTTTACCAGATCAAGGGATACTAAATTTATTGATTCAAGAATTTAATATAAATGTTTCATCTGTTGGTGAAAATGGAGCTTATTGTTTTTATCCAATTTATAAAAGAGATCCTAAAAATGCAAAGGTAGTTCATGCATGGGGAGCAAGAAAATTTTGGAAAAGTTGGTATTTATATAATACTTATCCAAATTGGTCAAAATATTATCAAAAATGGATAGATATGGGTGGAAGTGATATTTTTGGTAAAATAAATCCAGATATTTCTATCATTATTCCATCTTATAAAACCAATGTAAAATATTTTGATCTTGTATTAAATGATTTACTAGTAAATCAAATACAATTATCAAATTTTCAGTATGATAATTTTGAAATAATTATGGTTATTGATGGGGAAATAAGTGATGAATTACAAAGACTTTTTGAAAAATATGATGATCCTCGATTGGTTATAATTCATAATGAAGAAAAAATGGGAATAGCTAAAAGTTTGAATATGGGAATAAAAGCAGCTAAAGGAAAATATATTGCTAGAATTGATGACGATGATAGAATATGTAATGAAAGATTGTTTAAACAAAAAGAATTTTTAGATAATAATCCAGGCATAGACTTGGTGTCATCTTATTTTTCTTATTTTGGTGATTTAAATGAAGGAAGAGTTACATTGGAAGGTGAAATGTGTAGAGCATGGAGTATTTTTACTTGTCCTTTTGATCACCCTACGATAATGTTTAGAAAAGAATTTTTTCAAAAAAATGATTTATTTTATGATGAGACTAGAAGTCATGTTGAAGACTGGGAATTGTGGTTGCGTGCATTTGATAAAAAAATGAAAGTTGGTGTAATTCCAGAGATACTTTACTATCATAGGTGGTATAATGGTCAGGCCGGTCAAAATGTTAAAACGGTTGAAATGATGCGTGAATTAGTTAGACTTAATTTTGAAAAACTTAATGTTTCTTTAAATGCAGAAGAATTGGTGTATGTATCACCATGGCAAGGAAGGGTTGAAGGAGAAAAGTTATTTAATTTAGAAAATATTTATACGAAAGCTCTAGAGAATAATAAAAAATTGAAATTATATGATCAAAAATCATTAGAAACTGTATTTTCTTATCGATTAATTGAAGCAAAAACAGGAATATTATCACCGCTAATAATTTCAGATAATAATTCTGATATTGATTTTAATAGCAAAAATATTACTCCAAAAGAATCATTGTTTAAACGTGCTAAAAGAAAATTATTAAGACCATTTTATAAGCCTTTTAGAAGAATTATGTACAATATAATGGCTGAAGCTGTCAATGATAATATTGTATATTCATTTGAAGAAACTAAGCAATATCTATTAAATTTAAAAGATGATATAATTAATAATCATCAATTTGAAATTGATTCTGCAGTAAACAAAAATAATTCTGATATAAAAAAAGATATAAATAATTTGAATATAGAAGTTGATAGGATAAATAGTGATAATAAATTTTTAATTAAAGAATCTTCTAATATTAATGATAAATTGGATGATGTTATCAATAGGTTGCAATTAAATCATGATAATATATATGATTTTAATCAAGAATTTAATTTAATTTATAATAAAGAAGTAGCAGATTTATATTTTAAGAAAAAAATTATTTTAATAGGAACCAGTGAACATGGTAATATTGGAGATGCTGCGATAACGTTAGGTGTATATGAATTTTTGAGAAAATATTTTTGTGATATTGAATTTGTTGAGATAACAACTTATGATTTTGAAAGTAGAATGGCATATCTTTATTCTATATGTAATCCGAGTGATTTAATTCTTTTACAGGGAGGAGGAAATCTTGGTAATAAATATATAAATGAGGAAATAATAAGAAGAAAAGTAATTGAAAATTTTAAAAATAATAAAATTATCATATTACCTCAAACTATCTATTTTGATGAGAATGGTAATGAAGAATTAAAAAAATCACAAGAAATATATAATAAACATAAAAATCTAACAATTTTCACAAGAGGAAATATTAGCTTAGAAAAAGCAAAAAAATATTTTTCAAATGCTAAATGTTATTGTTTTATGGATAGTGCTTTAAATTTGAGTGTAGACTATGGATTTGAAAGAGATGGAATTTTATGTTGCATAAGAGATTTAGATGATGAAAGTGGTCTTGAAAAAGAAACTTATGATGAATTATTTGAAATCGTAAAAAAATTTGATAATAACTTTGATTTAACTACAAATACATCCACTAATAATATAGGAAAAATTGAAAGATTTAATAGTGTTTATAAACAATTAGTAAATTTTGCAAAACATAGACTTGTAATTACTGATAGACTTCACGGGTTAATCTTTGCTTTGATTACAAATACTCCATGTATAGTTTTAAGCTCTTACAATTATAAATTAAAAGAAAATTATGAGCTGGTAAAGGAAAATAAAGGCGTAACTTTTATTGATAAGGATATTAATAAATTAGAAACTGAAATTAAAAAATATATTTCAGTAAAAAATGTTTTTAAATCTGATTATTCTAAAGAGTTTGAGCAAATGGCTTCCATAATAAAGGGAATATTAAATGAAAAAAAACAATAGATTTTCAATTGTAATTCCTGTTTATAATGTAGAAAAATATTTAAATAAATGTTTGGATTCTGTTTATAACCAATCGTATTCTAATTATGAGGTTATTGTTGTATGTGATAAATGTGATGATAATAGTGAAATGATAGTTGATTATTATGTTAAAAAATATAATTGGAAAAAGATATATGAAGAAAATACAGGTTTGTCAAAAGCTAGAAATATTGGAATTGAAATTGCATCCGGAGATTATTTAATATTTTTAGATGGAGATGATTATTTAAATGATAATTTCTTAGAAACTATAAATAGTTCATTAGATGATGATATTGATATATTGCGTTTTCAAGTTCAAGAAGTTAATGGTAAAAGAATAATTCAACATAAAGAAGAAGGTTTTATGACTATGAAAGGAACTGAAGCTTTTAATAAAATAATAAAATATCATTATATAGAGAATGCATGGACTTATGTTTATAATACTTCTTTTTGGAAGAAAAATAATTTTAAATTTATGGATGGTTGTATAGCTGAGGATTATGGGCTTACCCCTTTAGTTATAGCAAAATCAGATAAAATTAAATCAATTTCATATATAGGTTATAATTATGTGCAAAGAAGTAATAGTTTAATGACAAATGATGATTACTCTAAAAAAATAAAAAAAATGGATGATATGTTAAAGCAAGCAAATTATGAAATTAATGAACTAAAAAAAATTGATAATTCAGAAAAAATAATTGACTTTTTAAATAATTCTTTAATTTATTATGCTACCAGATTAAAATATAAAGATTATAAAAGATATAATAAGGTATTAAAAAATAATAAATGTTTTAAGCATTTAAAAGGAAAAGGAATAAGATCCTTATTAAAATTCTTATTAATTAAAGGAAATTCTTATATTTTTTATAGGTTTATAGCGAGGTAAGAAATGATAAAGATTAGTTTGATAGTTCCTATTTATAATACGGAAAAATATTTAAATAAGTGTATTGATTCTTTAATCAGTCAAAGTTTGAAAGATATTGAAATAATATTGATTAATGATGGTTCTACGGATGATTCAGAAAAAATAATTAATAGTTATAATGATAAAAGAATAAAGTATATTTCAAGAGAAAATAAAGGCGTAGGTAAGACTAGAAATGAAGGTATTGATCTTGCAAAAGGCGAGTATCTAGCTTTTGTAGATTCCGATGATTATTTGGATATTAATTTTTGTAAAAAAATGTATGAAAAAGCAGAAAAAGATAATTGTGATTTAGTAATTTGTGATTTTTTTGAAGATCGTGGAAATTTATTAGGGGTTAAGTTTAAAGATTTTTCTGATACAAATTTGAAGAAAAATCCAGAGTTATTAAATAATATTAATTTAGGACCTTGTAATAAAATCTATAAAAATAATTTATTTAAAAATAAAAATAATCGTTTTGAAGAAAATTTAAAATATGAGGATGCACCTTTTGTTGTTAAAATGCTAATGAGTGCAAAAAAAATAGGTAAAGTAAATGATTATTTAACATATTATGTTATTCATGATAATAGTGAAACCACAATTAGAGATAAAAGAATATTTGATATATTAAAAATAACTGATATTATTGTAACAAATTTAGAGAAAATAGATCATCCTAAAAAATCAATTGTTAATTTAGCTGTTATGATTTTAACTGATTATACAATCCAACAGAGATATGTTAAAAGTATTACAGATCGTCATACCTTTATTAATATGGCATTTGCTTATTTAAACAAATTAGATAAGTCATGGAGAAAGTGTGAGTATTTAAAAAACTTTTCAAAACTTAAAAAAAGTATAAAATGTAATAAAACTTTAACTAAAATTTATTGTGATTTTTATAACATAAAGCATTAACGAACAATTAATGCTTTTTAAATTTCTATAAATAATGTATAATATTAAGAAAGAGGTGTATTATGAGGAAAAATAATTATATTTATATTTTGATATTGCTTATGCCATTTATAGACTTAGCATCAAGTTTATCAAATAGAATTTCTCCGGATATTATTTCTTTAGGAATAGTTGTTAAAAGCTTTATTATTCTTCTTAGCATTTTTTATATAGTATTTATTTCAAAAAGTAAGTATCGTAGAATAAGTATAGTTTATTTGTTAATGATTTTCGCATATATTGCTTTATATTTTCTATTTAAAAACGATTTGTTAGATATAGATTTCATTAAACAAGAAATGAATTATTTATTTAAGTTTATATATTTTCCAGTTTTATTTTTTGGATTATTAAATTATTTTGATAATAATGGTTTTGAAAAAAATAAAATGAATAATATGATGATATCATCTTTTATTGCTTATATTTTAATAATTGCAATACCAACAATTTTTAAAATTAATTTTGGTTCGTATGTTAATTCAGGATATTTTGGATCGGTTGGATGGTTTTATTCTGCAAATGAAATTTCTACTATTCTTTTGTTGATGTTTCCTTTTATTTATACCTTATTATCTAGTCATAAAATTATTACTTTTATAATTTATGCGTTTGGTTTATATGCTACAAGTCTTGTAGGGACTAAAGTAACATTATTTGGAATTATTATTGTGACTACATTACTTTTTATTTGTGGTATTTTAAAATCGAAAAAAATATCAAAAAATAATATTATAATGTTTTTGATGTGTGTTGTAACAATTGTTTTTATGATTAATAATTATTCTGCTATGAATCTAAGAAGTTCATTGTCCGAGGCAGAAGTAAAGGATATTGAAAATTTAAGTAAAGAATTGGATGCTTATTATCAAGATAATAAGATATTTAGAGAAATAAAAAAAATCGGGTCCACATTGTTAAGTAGTAGAGATGTTTATGCAATTAATACATATAAAATGTTTACTTCTAATTATAAAGCAGGATATTATTCTTTAGGAATGGGATTTACTAATACAAATAGGATTAATAATATAAGAGTTGAAAAACTAATAGAAATTGATTTTTTAGATATTTTCTTTCATATGGGATTTTTGGCTATATTATTAATATCTTTTCCTTTTTTATATTTATTGTTTTATATGATCAAACATAAAAGCAAAGATAAAGTAGAAAGATTTTTTTTCATAATGGTGATTTTGATGACACTCGGTATATCATCAACTGCTGGTCATACATTGATTGCTCCGGCTGTTTCACTTTATCTTGGAATTTATTTTATTTATCTTTTTGATAATTGTAAGTCTTTTGATAAAAAAAATATTAATAATAAAAAAATAGCTATTTTGGCACTTCATATGGGGTATGGTGGAGTTGAAAATGTTATTACAAATAAAGCTAATATGTTAGTAAATGATTATGATGTAGAAATTATATCATTATATAAACAAAGGTATTCTATACCTTTTAAATTAGATAAAAGGGTAATGGTTACGTATTTGATGAATGATGTTTCAAATAAAGAAGAGTTTAAAAGAGAATTAAAAAATAAAAATTTAATAAAAATTATTAAAGAAGGAATTAGAAGTTTGAAAATCTTATTAAATAAAAATAAATTGATTACAAATGCTATTTGTAATAGTGATGCAAAAGTTATTATATCTACTAGAATAGAATTCAGTGAAATTTTAGAAAGGTATAAGAGAAATGATGTTATAACTATACATGAACAACATGTTTATAATATAAATGATGACTATATTAAAGAATTAAATAATTTAAGAATAGATTATATTATGCCTGTAAGTAAAGTTTTAGAAAAAAAATATAAAGAAAAAATTGGAGATAGAGTAAAATATATACCACTTACTTTAAATAATTATCCTTGTAAATCAAATGTTTCTAAATTAAATAACAATAACATAGTTGCAGTTGGAAGACTAGAGGCTGTTAAAGCTTTTGATGATTTAATAGATGTTATGTCTATTGTTGCAAAAGAAAATAAAAATGTAAGATTGAATATTTGTGGTAATGGATCACAAATGGATAATTTAAAAAAGAAAATTAAAGATTTGCATTTAGGAAAATTTGTTAGCTTATTAGGATTCCAGCATCCAAAAGATTTAGAAAAAATATATCAAAAATCATCGTTGTATGCTTTAACTTCATATGAAGAATCATTTGGCTTAGTAGTGGTGGAGGCTATGAGTTTTGGTATACCATGTATCATGTTTGATAGTGCCAAGGGACCATTAGAATGTGTAAATAATAAAAATGGATTTATAATTAATAATCGTAATAAAGAACAAATGGCTGAGCAAATACTTAATTATTTTAAGTTACCTATAAAGGAAAGAAGAAACATTGGTATTGAATGTAGATTAATTAGTAAAAAATATGATTGTCAAAATGTTAAAAGTGAGTGGATTAAATTTATTGATGATATTAGTAAAACAAATGGTGATGCAAAATGAAAAAAAATATAACTAAATTGTATAAAAAAAGTAAAGAAAGCTATTATAAAATTTTAGAAAAAGATTTAAAAAATAAAAGAAAGAGATTTATTGTAACTGTTAATCCTGAAACTCTAATGATGGCTGAGAAAGATTTGGAACTAAAGAAAATTCTTGCTGATAATAATATTTCTTTTGTTCCAGATGGAATTGCTGTAGTTAAGGCTAGTAAATGGTTAGGGGTGCCAGTTACGGAAAGAATAGCTGGAGTGGATATAGCAGAATACTTATTAAAAGAAGCATCTATTTTAAAAAAGAAAGTTTACTTATTTGGTAGTAAACAAGAAGTTATAGATGGAATGAAGAATATTATTGAAGAAAAATATTCAGGTATAAAATTAGTAGGAGCTACTAATGGGTACATTGAAGATAAAGATAAAGAGTTTGAAAATATAAAAAAAGCTAAACCTGATGTTGTTATGGTTGCACTTGGAATTCCTCATCAAGAAAAACTAATTTATAAGCATTTAAATGAATTTGATAAAGGAATATTTATTGGAGTAGGTGGATCTTTTGATGTATTAAGTGGTACTAAAAAAAGAGCTCCGAAGTTGTTTATTAAAACCAATACAGAGTGGCTTTATAGAATTGTTACAGAACCTAAAAGATTGAAAAGATTTTGGAATAATAATGTAAAGTTTATGTTTAAAATCAGAAAAGAAAAGAAGAAAAGTATGGAAGATAATAATTCTAATAAGAAGAACAAATTGAAAAAAATTCTTTCAATAGCTTTAGGTGTTTTTGTTTTAATAACACTGATATCGATGGGCTATATTTATTATAAAAATGAAAAACAAGTGGCAATATTAGGTTATCATGGAGTACTTCCCCAAAAAATAAATATATCTGATAATAGATTGATTGTAAATCAAGAAGATTTTGAAAAACAATTAAAATATTTAAAGAAACATGGCTATAGAAGTATGACACTTAGTGAATTTAATTGTTGGAAAAATAAAAAATGTAAAAAAGCACATAGATCTGTTTTAATAACATTTTATGATGGATATATGGATAATTATCTTTATGTTTTTGAACTATTAAAAAAATATGATATGAATGCTGTTGTGTTTTATGTTGGAAAAAATATTAATTCAAATGAAGGCTACTATATGAATAAAGAAACAATAGAAAAAGCAAAAGTTGAATATCCAAATATTGAATTTGCTTCTCATTCTTATGGCCTTCATGAAAATTTTGGTAAAACATATGAAGAAGTTAATAATGATATTATGAAAATGAAAGATGTTTTGGATTCTAAATATTATGCTTATCCTCATGGTTCATTTACTGATGAATATATTTCTGCATTAAAAGATAATGGTTATTTGTTAGCATTTACCTTTGGTCCTGGTAAAAACCATAGAAAAGCTGATATAAAAGATGATAATTATAAAATTCCAAGATTAAATATCTCAAAAGATATGCCTATGTATAAATTTGCTTTGAGATTGGTATTACCTGTTTAGGAAAATAAAATATAGTTAAAAATAAATAATTATTGTAAAGTAGGGATAAAAATGATTAAAGTAATGAGTATATTTGGAACTAGACCTGAAGCTATAAAAATGGCACCTCTAGTAAAAGAATTAGAAAGAAGAAAAGAAATAGAAAGTATTGTTTGTGTAACTGCTCAACATAGAGAAATGCTTGATCAAGTGCTTAATACTTTTGATATTAAACCCGATTATGATTTAAATATTATGAAGCAAGGTCAAAGTCTTGCAGATGTTACAACTAGAGCATTAGTTGGGCTTGAAGAGGTAATAAAAGAAGTTAAACCCGATATAGTTTTAGTTCATGGTGATACTACCACAACATTTGCTGGCGCTCTAGCGGCTTTTTATAATCAAGTTGCTATTGGGCATGTTGAAGCTGGTCTTAGAACATATGATAAATATTCACCATATCCAGAAGAAATGAATAGACAAATGGTTGATAGGTTAAGTGATATGTATTTTGCTCCAACTGAAATTAGTAAAGATAATTTGCTTAAAGAAAATATTGATGAGAGTAAAATTTATATAACTGGAAATACTGCAATTGATGCAATGAGTACGACTGTTGATGAAAATTATACCCATCCAGAACTTGATTGGATAAATGCTGGTGAAAGAATGATTTTACTTACTGCTCACAGAAGAGAAAACTTAGGTGAACCAATGCGTCGTATATTTAGAGCTATTAAAAGAGTTGTTGATGAATTTAGTGATGTAAAAGTAATTTACCCAATTCATATGAATCCAAAGGTAAGAGAAGTAGCAAATGAAGTATTTGGTGATGCTGATAGAGTTAAATTAATTGAACCACTTGAAGTATTTGATTTTCATAATTTTCAAAATAAATCATATATCATTTTAACTGATAGTGGAGGAATTCAAGAAGAAGCGCCAAGTTTAGGAAAACCGGTTTTAGTTTTAAGAGATACAACAGAAAGACCTGAAGGTATAAAAGCTGGAACTTTAAAACTTGTTGGCACAGATGAAGATGTAATTTATGAAGAAACTAAAAAATTACTTCTTGATAAAAAAGAGTATGAAAAAATGAGTAAAGCATCTAATCCTTATGGGGATGGTCATGCAAGTGAGAGAATAGTTGATGCAATAATTGAATATTTTAATAAATAATTGAATAGACCAATATAATTTAAAAATTATATTGGTTGTTTTTATTTTAAAGATGTTATGCAAACTTTGTAAAATAAAATTTAAGTCACTTAAACAATTATAAATTAAAAAATGAAAAATTATTTTAATTCTTTTTATTGACAAAAAAGGTTACCTATGTTACCATGTTATTAGCAACACATTAACAATATAAAGGTGTACAAGGGGGATTCATGAATGGAGATCAAATACGGTTATTATCGGAAATTAAAAAGTTAATTAAATTAAATAAAAAACATTTTAAATCTAGAAATGACAGAAATTATCTAGAAGATTTGTTAAATTTAGGATTAACTGAAGAAGAGGCATGGCAGCACATTTATTATTTAAAACCACAGTTTTATTTTGTTGATCCTAAACCTATATTTAGTAAATCACTAAAGAAATGTTTGACATTTAAAAAACTAATAAATAATAAAATTGCATATATTAAGTTATGTATAGATGATGATACTGTTGAAGCAGAATGTTGGTCTTTTCATGAAGATAGAAAATGAAGGTGTTAATATGAAATGTTATAATTGTGGAAGTGCAAACACATATGTTAAAGATTTTAAAAATGATTTTACAATTAAAGGAAAAGATATATCTTTTATTAGTAAAAGAAGATTTTGCCATGACTGTGGAAAAATAGTCTATGATGAATGTCTTGATAATAGAACTTCAGAATTAGCTATTGAAATGTTTAATAATAAATATGGTGTTCCCAAAGAAAAGTTAATAGAATTACGAAAGAAATATGATTTGTCACTTGCAGATTTTTCAAAGATAATTGGATGTGCAAAAAAAACTTTAATAAGTTATGAAAAAGGAAAATCAATACCAAATGATGTATATATGGTATCCATTAAAAATTTAATTAACAATCCTGAAGCTATAAACGAATATTTAGTTGCAAGTAAGGAAAGAATTAGTACAAATGAATATATAAAAATAGATGAAAAAATAAAAGCATTTAAAGGTAATAATATAAAGAAAATGATAAATGAAGAAGAAAATAATGATAATAATTTATCACAATATAATGGTTTTACACCTTTATCTATTGAGAAGATTAAAAATGTAATATTATTTTTAGCAAATGATACAGTGCCAAAAACAAAATTATTAAAAGAAATGTTTTATTCAGATTTTTATAATTACAAAAATACAACTACTTCTATAACTGGACTTGAGTATGTTAAATTACCATATGGTCCCGTACCAGATGATTTTGATACAATAATAAATCTATTATATAAAGAAAACTTAATTGATTATAAAATTAAGTATATTAATGATGAATCGGAATGTCATTTGATAAAATCTAAAAAAGAATTTGATAAAGAAATTTTTGATAATGAAGAATTAGAGGTTTTAGAAAAAATTAAGACATATTTTAAGAATTATACTACTAAAGAAATAGTTGAAAAATCACATCAAGAAAAAGCTTATTTAAAAACAAAAGAAAAGAAAAAAATAGACTATGAATTTGCATTTGATATAGAGTTATGATAATGAAATTTATAGAAAATCTTGCATAAAATATATAAAAATAGAGATACTAAAAATGGTGATGGTTATGCCAAATATACATTCTAGTATCTCTTTTGCTTTAGTAAATATTCCTGTTTTACTTAATCCAATTATTAAGAATAATGATACATCATTTAATCAGTTACATAAAAAATGTTTACAAAGGATAAAGTATATTAAATATTGTCCTCGTTGTAAAAAAGATGTTAAAGAAAGTGATATTGTTAAAGGTTATCAGTTTGAAAAAGATAATTATTTAGTATTTAGTAAGACAGAACTTGATAATTTAAAACCAGATGGAGATAAAGAAATTGAGGTTATATCTTTTGTAAAAGAAGGAAGTGTTCCTCCTTGGTATTTTGAAAAAAGTTATTTTTTGAATACTGAAAAGAAGTCTAAAGCTTATAATTTATTCTATGAAGCACTTAAGAAAACTAAAAGGGTAGCTTTAGTTAAAACAGTAATTGGGCCTAAGTTTTATTATGGAATCTTGAAACTTGTACCAAATGGTATAATTCTTACAACTTTATACTTTGAAGAAGAAGTAAGAATACCTGATAAAAATATGGAAGTTAAAGTAACAAATAAAGAATTAGATTTAGCTGTTAAACTTATAGAGAGTATGGATGGAGAATTTAAGCCTCATGAATATAAAGATGAATATCAAGAAACATTGAAGAAAGCTATTGATGCTAAATTAGATGGTAAAAAGATTACGAAAACTAAAAGTACAAATAAAAAACAAATTAATGATTTAATGAAAGCTTTGGAAAAAAGTTTGAAGGAGAAAAAATGAGTCTTTTAAATGAAAAGTTTACACCGATGCTTCTTGGTGAAGTAGATAAGCCTTTTGATGATGATGAATATATTTATGAAATAAAATATGATGGAGTAAGAAGTTTAGTTTTTGTAAATAATGGTCAAGTAGTGGTTAGAAATAGATATGGTGTTGATATAACTGAGATGTTTCCTGAAATTAAAGTATTAAATAAATATTTCAAGGAAGATGTTATTTTTGATGGAGAAATAATAATGTTCGAAAATGGTAATGTATCTTTTTCAAAACTTCAAAAAAGAATACATTTAAAAAATAAGAAAACTATTGATTATTTAAGTAAAACTAATCCAGTAGTATTTGTTTGTTTTGATATTTTATATAATGGTATTGATTTAATAAATTTAGGTCTTGATAAGAGAAAAGAAATATTAGAAAAGTATGAAGATAATGATATATTTATAAAAAGCAAGTATGTTAAAAAAGATGGTAAAAAATTATTTAATATTGTTAAGAAAATGAATATGGAAGGGATAGTTGCAAAGAAAATAAATAGTAAATATCAAATAAATACAAGAAGTGAAGACTGGCTTAAGATAAAAAATTATCAAAAAGGGGAGTTTGTGGTATTAGGGTATATAAATAAAGAAAATAGTTATGTGATAAGTTTGATTTTGGGTGAGCATTTAAAGGGTAAACTAAAATATGTTGGAAAAGTAAGTTTGGGTAAGAAAAGAAGTCTTGCAAATAAAATAATGAATATGAAAAATATTAAACCGATTTTAGAAATAAAAGAGAAAGATATTGTGTATATAAAACCTGAAATTAAATGCGAAGTACAGTATTTAGAAAGAACTAATAATGGGGCTTTAAGACAGCCTTTTGTACCTTAAATTGTCAAAATCTTGTAAAATCTAGAAAAAATTAGCAAAAATATAAAAAATATTGCAATTTGTTATTGATTTTACCTAGATTTTCTGGTAGTCTTAATATGTAAGGACAATGTTCCTACGAAATATTTTAGATAATTGGGAGGTAATAATTATGTCTAAAACAGAATTAGTAGAATTAATTGCAAAAGAAGCTGGACTTTCTAAAGCTGATGCTGCTCGTGCACTTGATGCTACAATCGCAGGTATTACTGCTGGATTAAAGAAAGATGGAAAGGTTGCTTTAGTTGGTTTTGGTACATTCACTGCTAAAACAAGAGCTGCAAGAGAAGGTATTAACCCACTTACTAAAGAAGCTATCAAAATTCCTGCTAAGACAGTTGCTTCATTTAAAGCTGGAAGCAAATTAAAAGACGCTTTAAATTAGTAAAAAAGTGAAAAGTTGATTAAATTCAACTTTTTTTTCTGTCTAAATTGGGTTATAATATATATAGAAACGAGGCGTTAAAATGAAAAAAAGACATATTGTGTTATTAGGATTTGGATTAACTTTGATGATTGTACCATTTTTAATTAATATATATTCTATTTTTAGAATAATTAGTTTAGTGGTGGGCATTATTTTAATAACTGTGAGTCTTTGTTTAAAGAAGAAAAGAAATGTATTTTATATTATATTAGTGCCTCTTATTATGCTTGTGTTTAGTTATGGAATTGATACATTGTTATTTTATACACTTAAAAGAGTACCGGTATTTAGTTATGCTATTAAAAGTAGTGATAAAATGAGAACTTATAATAGTTTCTTTTATAGAGTATTTGATTGTAATGGAAATTTAACTTTAGATTATGGTTATACTAAAAATTATGTTTGTAGTAATGATTGTCTTGATGCTATTAATATAAATAGTTTTATGCAAGATGCTGAAGAGTCTTTTAAAAAGTATCATCATAAATTTGTACATATTTATGGTAAAATAAGTAAAATTACTGGTAATGAAAATATAGAACTTGCATCATTTACTCAAGGGGATGATACTTTAAATGGTTATGTTAATTTTAATCTGAATAATATTTTAATTGTAAATACTGATGAAAATTTAAGTAAATATAGAATTTATGATTATGTGGATGTTTATGGTAAAGTAACTAGTATAAATGATGGTAAAATAACTTTAACTAATACAAAGTTAGTTGCAAGTGATATTTATGATACTTATAGTTTTGAAATAATAGCTAGTGATGATAATAAATTAACTAATTTAGTTAAAGAAAAAGATTATTACTATTATGGTTTAAATACTATTAATGTTAAGTATGATGGTGATAATATCTATGAGCTAAGCTATCTTTTAACTGATGATAGATTTAAATTTGATGATTTAATTCAGGATAAAGAATATGAAGTATTTAAAAATGATGAAGATGTAGAAATTGCTAAGAAATATAAGTTAGAAAAATTTGATTTATTAGAATGTTCAAATGGCAAAAAAATTGTAGCTAATTCTAAAAGTAAAGCTAATCAGAGTATTTGTGATTTAGAACTAGATTAAGTGGCTAAAACTTTTTAATAAAACTTGCACAAAACAATTGACTAAGTGCAAGTTTTTATTGTATAATGATTTTATAGCGAGAAAAGGGGAAAGTGCCTTTGGAACATTATTTTACAAACAATACAAATTTAAAAAGTGAGATAAGAACACTTACTTATAGTTATGAAAATACACCATTTGAGTTTTTTAGTGACAATGGCGTTTTTGCTAAAAATAAAATAGATTATGCATCAAAGTTATTAGTTGAAACATTTATAGAAAATCATAAAGAAGTAGAAAAAGAATGCACACTTTTAGATGTTGGGTGTGGTTATGGTTTTTTAGGAATCGTTGCAGGTAAGATATTAAATATAAATATTGAATTAGTTGATATAAATAAAAGAGCACTTCATTTATGTGAAAGAAATATTAAATTAAATGAAGTAAAAGGTAAAGCTTACGAGAGTAATGCTTATGAATGTGTAAAAAATAAATATGAATATATAATTACTAATCCACCGATTAGGGCAGGTAAAAATACTGTATTAGAAATATTGAAAGGAGCTAAAAATCATCTTTTAGATAATGGCGAATTATGGTTTGTCATAAATAAAGACCAAGGTGCTAAATCAACTGAAAAACTCTTAAAAGAGTGTTATAATGTTGAAGTTTTGGCAAAAAGTAAAGGTTTTTATGTTTTTAGAGCAAAAATTAATTGACAAATTAACGTTTTGGCTTTACAATTTTAAATTGGTGGCGTATTTATTTTTTAAATAAAAACGAAGAAAAAAATAGTCTTAAAAAATTGTGTATGGGGTGATATCGTGGCTTATAAAGTTAAAAAATTTGGTGACTATCGTGAAAGAAGAAGTTTTTCGAAGACGAAAAACGTTTTAGAGTTGAATGATTTATTGGAAATTCAAAAGAAATCATACAAAGAATTTCTAGAAACAGGTATTAAAGAAATATTTGATGATTTATTCCCAGTTGAAAGCTTTACTGGTAATATTTCACTAGAATTTGGTGATTATTATTTTGATGAACCAAGATATTCAATCAAAGAAGCAAAAGAAAGAATGGTAAATTATGCCGCTCCATTAAAGGTTGAAGCACGTCTTTTTATTCATGAAACTGGTGAAGTAAAAGAACAAACAATCTTTTTAGGAGACATGCCACTTATGACAGATGCTGGAACATTTATCATAAATGGGGCAGAACGTGTAATTGTATCACAATTAGTTCGTAGTCCAAGTGTATATTTCAAAAAGGAAATAGATAAAAATGGAAGACATATTATTAGTGGTGAACTAATTCCTAATAAAGGTACTTGGCTAGAATATGAAACAGATGCTAGAGATGTTTTATATGTTAGAATTGATAGAACTAGAAAAGTAACTGTTACAACATTCTTAAGAGCTTTAGGTTTATCTAGTGATGAAGATATTATAAGTGTATTTGGTGATAATGAATATATTAAAAATACATTAGAAAAAGATTCAACTAATAATACTGATGAAGCTTTACTTGAAATTTATGAAAAGTTAAGACCTGGAGAACCGGCAACACTTGATTCATCAAAGAACCAATTGATTACAAGATTCTTTGATAGATTCCGTTATGATTTAGCTAAGGTTGGTCGTTATAAATTTAATAAAAAATTAAATGTAATGGATAGACTTGAAGGATTAACACTTGCTGAAAGTTTAATCGATGGTAAAAAGACACTTGCTAAAGCTGGAGATGTTTTAACAAAAGAATTATTAGAAAAATTAAAACCATATTTTGAAAATGGTTTAAATGTTAAAGATATTTTAATTAATGAAGAACTAGATGATTATAAAACTGTTCAAGTTGTTAAAGTTGTAGATCCTATGGATGAAAAGAAAACAATCAATATTATTGGTGTAGATCAAAGTGTTGATACTAAACGTTTAACTATTCCAGATGTTTATGCATCTTTAAGTTACTATATCGGTTTACATGAAAACATTGGTTCTGATGATGAAATTGATAACTTAGGAAATCGTCGTGTTCGTCAAGTTGGGGAACTTATTCAAAATCAATTTAGAATTGGTATGGCTAGAATGGAAAGAGTTATTCGTGAAAGAATGACTACTCAAGAACTTGATACTGTAACACCTAAAACATTAATTAATATTAGACCAGTTACAGCTGCATTAAAAGAATTCTTTGGTTCTTCACAATTGTCAAAATTCATGGATCAAATTAATCCAATAGCAGAACTTACTGATAAGAGACGTTTATCAAGTCTAGGACCTGGAGGTCTTTCTCGTGAACGTGCTGGTATGGATGTTCGTGACGTTAATGCATCCCACTATGGTCGTATTTGTCCAATTGAATCACCAGAAGGACAAAATATCGGTCTTATTACATCACTTGCAGGTTATGCTAAGATTAATGATTATGGATTTATAATGACTCCATATCATAAAGTTGTTGATGGTGTTGTTACTGATGAAGTAGTTTATTTAACTGCTGATGAAGAAAAAGGTCATGCAATTAGTCAAGCTGCTGTAAAACTTGATGATAATGATAGAATTATAGACGACGAAGTAGTAGCTCGTTTTAATGGAGATACTATTTATGTAAAACGTGAAAAAATCGATTATGTCGATGTTGCTCCAAGTCAAGTTGTTGCAATTACAACAAGTTGTATTCCGTTCCTAGAATTCGACGATGCTCATAGAACTCTAATGGGTGCTAACATGCAACGTCAAGCAGTTCCACTACTTACTTGTGAAGCTCCAATTGTTGGTACTGGTGTTGAATGTATTGCAGCTAGAGATTCAGGTTCAACTATTGTTGCTAAAGCAGATGGTGTAGTTGAATATGCTGATGGCTTAAAAATTATAGTTAAAACTGCTGGTGGCAAAGATACATATCATTTAGCAAATTATGAAAGAAGTAATGCATCAAGCTGTATTAATCATCATCCAATTGTCAAAGCTGGGGATGCTATTAAACGTGGTCAAGTTATTGCTGATGGTCCATCTACTGATATGGGTGAACTAGCACTTGGTAAAAACTTAACTGTTGCATTCATGACATTTGAAGGTTATAACTATGAAGATGCTGTTATATTAAATGAAAGATTAGTAAAAGATGATGTTTATACATCACTACATATATCACATTACGATATTGATTGTCGTGATACTAAATTAGGACCAGAAGAAATTACAAGAGATATTCCAAATGTTGGTGAAGATGCTCGTAAGAACCTAGATAGAAATGGTATTGTAAGAATTGGTACTGAAGTTAGAGATGGTGATATTTTAGTTGGTAAGGTAACACCAAAAGGTGTACAAGAACTTACTTCAGAAGAAAAATTGTTACATGCTATATTTGGTGAAAAGACTCGTGAAGTTAGAGATACATCACTTCGCGTAGAACATGGTGCAGGTGGTATCGTTCATGATGTTAAAGTTTATACTAAAGAAAATAGTGATGAACTTCCTGCTGGCGTATCAAAAATTGTCAGAGTATATATTATTCAAAAACGTAAAATCCAAGTTGGGGATAAAATGTCAGGTCGTCATGGTAATAAAGGGGTTATTTCCCTTATACTTCCAGAAGAAGATATGCCATTCTTACCAAATGGTAAACCAGTTGATGTAATGCTTAATCCATTAGGTGTTCCATCTCGTATGAATATCGGACAAATCTTAGAATTACACTTAGGTATGGCTGGTAAAAAATTAGGCGTTCATTATGCAACTCCAGTATTTGATAGTGCAACATGGGATGATATTTCTGAAGAAATGAAAGAAGCTGGTATGGCTCCAGATGGTAAAGTAGTACTTCATGATGGACGTACTGGTGAACCATTTGACCATAGAATTAATGTTGGTGTTATGTACATGGTTAAATTACACCACATGGTTGATGATAAACTTCACGCCAGAGCAACAGGACCTTATTCACTTGTTACTCAACAACCTTTAGGTGGTAAAGCTCAATTCGGTGGACAACGTTTCGGAGAAATGGAAGTTTGGGCATTATATGCTTATGGTGCATCACATGTCTTACAAGAAATTTTAACTGTTAAAGCTGATGATATTACTGGTCGTGTTAAAGTTTACGAATCACTAGTTAAAGGTAAAACAATTGACCAAGCTGGTGTTCCAGAAAGTTTCCGTGTTTTAGTTAAAGAATTCCAAGCACTTGCATTAGATGTTCAAGTAATTGATAATGATGATAATGTTGTAGAATTTAAAGATATTGAAGAAGACGAAGATGATAATGAAGCATTTAGTATTAATGAAATAGATGTTACAACAAATGAACTTAACAAAAATGATGAAATTGATGATAATCTTGATGACTTTGAAGATGATGATTTCGAAGATGAAGAAAATTTAGATGATTTAGAGTTTCCAGGTGATATCGAAGAAGATATTCAAGATGATGGGGAAGGTGAAGAATAATGATAGATGTTAGTAAATTTAAAGGTATAAAGGTTAGTATTGCATCACCAGAAAAGATACGTGCATGGTCTTATGGTGAAGTTAAAAAACCTGAAACTATAAACTATCGTACCCTTAAACCTGAAAGAGATGGATTATTCTGTGAAAAGATATTTGGACCAACAAAAGACTTTGAATGTTCATGTGGTAAATATAAAAGATTAAGATATAAAAATATCATATGTGACCGTTGCGGTGTTGAAGTAACTCGTTCAAAGGTAAGAAGAGAAAGAATGGGGCACATTGAACTTGCTGCTCCTTGTTCTCACATTTGGTTCTTTAAAGGAGTTCCTTCTAAAATGGGACTTGTGCTAGACATGTCACCAAGAGATCTTGAAGAAGTACTATATTTTGTAAGTTATGTAGTTATTGATCCAGGTGCAGCACCACTTGAAGTTAAACAAACTCTATCTGATAAAGAATATCGTGCCTATTATGAAAAGTATGGAAATACTTTCAAAGTAGGTATGGGTGCTGAAGCTATTAAAGAATTATTAAAACAAGTTGATATTGATAAAGAAGTTGAAGATTTAAGAAAAGAACTTGAAGGTACAACTGGACAAAAGAGAATTCGTCTTGTTAAAAGACTTGATTGTTTAGTTGCTTTCCAAGAATCTGGTAATAAACCTGAATGGATGGTACTTGATGTACTTCCAGTTATTCCACCAGAACTAAGACCAATGATTCAACTTGATGGTGGTAGATTCGCAACTAGTGATTTAAATGATTTATATCGTAGAATTATCAATAGAAATAATCGTTTAAAGAAATTACTAGAATTGGGAGCTCCAACTATTATTGTTCAAAATGAAAAACGTATGCTTCAAGAAGCTGTTGACTCACTTTTTGATAATGGTAGAAGAGGAAGAAGTATTACTGCAGCAAGTAATAGACCACTTAAGAGTTTATCTAGTATGTTAAAAGGTAAACAAGGACGTTTCCGTCAAAACTTACTTGGTAAGAGAGTTGACTATTCTGGTCGTTCTGTTATCGTTGTTGGACCAAATCTTAAGATGCATCAATGTGGTCTTCCAAAAGAAATGGCTATTGAGCTATTTAAACCACATGTAATTAATGGGATCGTTGAAAGAGGTTTAGCTCATAATATTAAAGGCGCTAAAAAATTAATCGATTCTCGTGATGAATCAATCTGGGATATCGTTGAAGATGTAATTACTGAACATCCAGTACTTTTAAATAGAGCTCCAACACTACATAGACTTGGTATTCAAGCATTTGAACCAGTACTTGTTGGTGGTAAAGCTATAAGACTGCATCCTCTAGTTTGTGCAGGATTTAATGCAGACTTCGATGGTGACCAAATGGCTATCCATATTCCACTTTCTGAAGAAGCAAAAGCAGAAGCTAGAATATTAATGCTTAGTGCTAATAATATCCTAAATCCAAAAGATGGAAAACCAATTGTTACTCCATCACAAGATATGGTACTTGGTAACTGTTATTTAACTATTGAATATGCTGGTGAAGAAAATGAAGGACATGTTTATAAAGATCCTAATGAAGCTTTAATGGCATATGAAAGAAAAGAAATAACACTACATACAAGAATTGCTATTCCAGTTAATTCATTTAAATATAAATTATTTACTGAAGAACAAAGAGATAAATACTTAGTTACAACAGTAGGTAAATTAAAATTTAATGAAATTTTACCTGATACATTCCCATATGTAGAAGAAGGTACTAAAGCTAATATTGAAGGAATTACACCAGATAAGTATTTCTTACCAATGGGTTCAAATATTCCTGAAGAAATAGCTAAAATGGAACTTGTTACTCCATTTGTTCAAAAGACTTTAGGTCAATTAATTGCTCAAGTGTTTAAAAGATATAAAACAACTGAAACATCTATAATGCTTGATAAATTAAAGAATTTAGGTTTCAAATATTCAACTATTGCTGGTATTACAGTATCTATTGCAGATGTTGTAAGAAGTGAACATAAAGGTGAAATAATTGAAGCAGCTAAAGCTAAAGTTGATAAAATTAATAAGCAATATCAAAGAGGTTTAATTACTGACCAAGAAAGATATCAAAGTGTTATTGAAGTTTGGACTAAAGCAACTGATGATGTTAAGAACGAACTTAAAGCAATAAGTGAAAATGACTTTGATAATCCATTATTCATGATGATGAACTCAGGTGCTCGTGGTAAGATTTCAAACTTTACCCAACTTGCTGGTATGCGTGGTTTAATGGCAAAACCAGATGGTTCAACTGTAGAAATTCCAATTACATCATCATTTATTGAAGGTTTGTCTGTGTCTGAATTCTTCTTATCAACACATGGTTCTCGTAAAGGTGATGCCGATACTGCGTTAAGAACAGCAGACTCAGGATACTTAACCAGAAGACTTGTTGATGTTGCTCAGGATATAATTGTTAAAGAATTTGATTGTGGTACACATCAAGGGCTTGTTGTTTATGACTTATTAAATGAAAAAGATAACTCAGTTATTGAACCACTTGCTGAACGTATTTTAGGTAGATATGCATCTAAGAAAATTGTTAATCCAGAAACTAAAGAAACTATTGTTGAAGCTGGAGAAATGATTAATGAAAATGCTGTCATTAAAATTACTAAAGCTGGTATTAAAAAGGTTGAAATTAGAAGTGTTCTAACATGTAAATCAAATAATGGTGTATGTCAAAAATGTTATGGACGTAACCTTGCAACTGGTAACTTAGTTGAAAAAGGTGAAGCTGTTGGTATTATGGCTGCTCAATCAATTGGTGAACCAGGTACCCAACTTACCATGCGTACATTCCATACCGGTGGTGTTGCATCTGGTGATGATATTACTCAAGGGTTACCAAGAGTTGAAGAACTATTCGAAGCACGTATTCCAAAAGGAAAAGCTACAATTGCTGAAGTTGCTGGTAAAGTTATCGGTATTGAAGAAAACAATGGTAAACATACAATCACTATTGAAAATGAAGCTGGTTGTCATGAACACATTACAAATTACAATATGAAACTTCGTGTTGCTGTAGGTGATGAAGTAGAAGCTGGAGATAAATTAACTGAAGGTGTTATTTCACCAAAAGAATTACTTGCTGTAACTGACCCACTTACTGCACAAGAATACATATTAAAAGAAGTACAAAAAGTTTATAAATTACAAGGTGTTGATATTTCCGATAAACACATTGAAATTATTTGTAAACGTATGATAAATAAGGTAAGAATTACGGATAGCGGAGATACTGACTTTGTTGAAGGTCTTGCAGTTTCTCTAAGAGAATTTACTGAAGGAAATAAACCAGTTATTATGGCTGGTAAAACTCCTGCTAAAGGTAATCCAATTATGCTTGGTATTACTAAGTCTTCACTAGAAACAGATTCATTCTTATCTGCTGCATCATTCCAAGAAACAACTAGAGTACTTACTGATGCTGCTATTCATGGTAAAGTTGATAGACTTCAAGGTCTAAAAGAAAACGTTATTATTGGTAAACTAATACCTGCAGGTACTGGTTATAGTGATTATAATAATATTGATATAGAACTTGAAAAAGCAATTTTAGATGATGATGCTCAAGAAGTACTTGAAGAAAAACTTATGGATAATGACGATATTATCGAAGATACTGAAGAAATTGTAAACGAAGTAGAAGAAACAGAAGATGCTGAATAAGCATTTTCTGTTTTTGTAAATTCATAAAAATCTGCCAAATTTTAAAAACGTCTAAAAATGATGCTGTTTTTTTTTTTTTTTTTTTGGTTAGAATTAGTATATGGTAAGGTAAATATCTAGTGTGATATTGTTAAAGAATGGAGATAATATATGAAAAAAGTAGCTATGAAAATAACGCTGTTATTATTGGTATTTAGTTTTGGTGTAGGGGTAACACTTATATACACAAATAATAAATATAAAGTTTATGAGGAAGAGGATGCTAAACAAGTAAAGAAGAATATAAATACAATATCTATGATGCTTGAAACAGAAGCTGGTAGTGGAAATTATGAAATGACTACAAGAAGTGAATGGCCTACAGAGGGATATGTTTTTAATAGTGAGTTGTCTAAATGTGAAAATGGGGGAGAACTAAGTTGGGATGATGAAAATAAAAGAGTCCTTATGAGTGGTAATGTTTCCGATAAGTGTTATGTGTATTTTGATGTTGTCCCTTCTGTTGTGTATCTTTCAGATTATGTAAAGTCTTTATACACAGGATCACAAGGTGACAATAATCTTTATTTTCACGATGCTAGTTTAATTAATGGAGCAGGTGATAATTCGTATAGATATGCAGGATCATCTTCAAGTGTAAATAACTATATATGTTTTGGAAGTTATGAAGCAACGTGTCCAGAAGATAATTTGTATAGGATAATCGGCGTCTTTGGAGATAAAGTAAAAGTTGTAAAATATAGGGATATTGGATCATATAACACTTCAAAATATAATGCTACCTCATTTACAGGTACAGAAGCCTATACTGCTTTAAATAGTACATTTATTGGTACGCTTGGTGATGAATGGCAAAATATGATATATCTAGAAAATTGGATTAGTGGGGAAATAAGTTCTAGTATATTAAGTCAAACAAGTTTAAAAAATAATACTTATAAAATTGAATTTCTTGCTGGTAGTGTAGCGAGTCCAGTTTTGATTGATTGGTATACTGCAAAAGTATGGTATACAGCTGAAAGTAATGCAGCTCATACGTTATCAATGAAAATTGGTACAATATCTATTAGTGAATTAAGGTATGCAATGAATAGTTCGAATTGGAATCTTTCGACTTTGGATAATACATCATGGTTGTATTATAGTAAGAATGAAGCATTTTATTTATTTCATAGTTTTTCCTCTGGCTCTGGTGATGCTTTGGGATATTATATGACTACAGATGGAATTTTATATGCTTTCAATGAGCCTTCATATACATCTGATAATACTCAAATAACTACATATGTTAGACCATCATTTTATCTTACATCTTCTGTAACCTATGTCTCAGGTGATGGAAGTCAAAGTTCACCGCTAAGAATAAATTAAATAATGCCTGGTAGACTAAAAATCTATCAGGTTTTAACATTAAATATTGTAAACTTATAAAAAAATATTTATATTATTTTAAATTTATGATAAAATTATTTTAAGGAGGATAAGCATATGAAATGGTGGATGATATTAATTATAGTTCTTGTCTTAATAATACTTTGGGCAATTAGTGTATATAATAGTTTAGTTGCTTTAAGAAATAGAGTTAAAGACCAATGGGCTCAAATTGATGTTCAATTAAAAAGAAGATTTGACTTAATACCAAATTTAGTAGAAACAGTTAAAGGTTATACTAAACATGAATCTGAAACACTTGAAGCTGTAATTAAAGCTCGTAATACTTATGTTTCTGCTACAGTTCCTGAAGAACAAATGAAAGCTGATGGTGAACTTACAAAGGCAATATCAAAATTATTTGCTTTAACTGAAAGTTACCCAGATTTAAAAGCTAATACAAATTTCCAAGCTTTACAACAAGAACTTACAGAAACTGAAAGTAAAATTGCTGCAGCACGTCAATTCTATAATGATACTGTAATGGTTTATAATAATAAAGTATCTATGGTGCCAAGTAATATTATTGCAAGTTTATTTAAGTTTAACAAAGAAGCTTTCTTTGAAGCAAATGAAACAGAACGACAAAATGTTCAAGTTAAATTCTAAGACGTTCTAAACGTCTTTTTTAATATTAAAGAGGTGAGTTATGAAGAAAATATTAATTGCAATTATAACATTTATATGTTTACCACTTGTAAGTTTTGCTGCTGATTATGACATAAAACATTTTTATATTGATGCTACTTTACAAAAAAATGGTGATATGGATGTAAAAGAATTAATTGTTTTAAAAGGAACATTTAATGGATATGAAAGAGATATATTTTATAGAAATGATTATGGTAATTATAGTGCAAGTAATTTGGAAAATCTAAGTATATCGGCTGGTTATGTAAATAATGTTTCTTTTGATACTTTTAATAATGATTTTGATTTGTTTAAAGAAGTTGATTATGCTAATAATGGTACAAAAGCAAGATATATATTAACTGATATGAGTGAAGGTATTAGAATTAGAATGTATTATGCAACTGATGATGATACTACAGCATTTTTAATTAAATATACTTTAAAAGATGTAGGTATTGCCCATAATGATGTTATTGAATATTATTGGAATTTTTTAGGTACTGGATTTGAAGATAATATTAAAGATTTACAAATTAGAGTAAATTATCCAATTAAAATGAATAAAAATGACTTTAGCTGGTGGTTTCATGGACCACTTACAGGTTCTTCCGATATTATAAATGTTAATGAAAAATATACAAGTGTTTTGGCAAAAGTTAAAAAATTAGATGCTGGAACTGCGGTTGACTTTAGGACACTTGTGCCTAAAACTGGGTTTAATGCAAGTTTATTTTCTAAAGTAAATAGTGATGATGTTAAAGAAAGCATCATAGAAAGTGAAGATGCCATTGTTGCTAAAGATAATGCTTTAAGAAAAAAATATAGAGCTTATTTTTATACAATTGAAGGGTTATCAATTGGTTATTATGTTCTTTTAGTAAGTTTATGGATTTATGTTTATAAAAAATATGATAAGGAAAGAAAACCTAAATTTGTTGGTGAATATAATAGAGAATTTATTGATGATTATAATGTTGAAGTAATAGATTATTTAATGAATAATACTATAACACCAAATGCTATGAGTGCATCCCTTATGAATTTAATTTATAAGAAAAATGTTAGTGTTGAAAAATTACCTGAACAAAAAAATAATTATAAATTTACTTTAGTTAATAGAGATAATTTAAATGATACAGAAAATTGTTTAGTAGATTTTCTATTTACAACAGTAGGGGGTAATAATGAATTTACAACGAAAGAATTAAAGTCATATGCTTCATCTACAAAGACTTGTAACACCTTTATGAGCAGTTATACTAAATGGAAAAATAAAGTTATTGAAGATGGTAAAAATCAAGGTTTCTTTGATAAATTACCAGGTAGATATGGTTATGGTTTCTTTATGTTATTCTTAGCTTTTATAATTTATTTTGCTAGTATTGTGCTAAATGTAGATACATTTATCGTAAATACTTTAATATTTGCAGCCATTATTTTTATAATTTATATTGGTACAATTAAAAGAAAGAGTGAAAAGGGTATCGAACACTATACAAGATGGAAAGCATTTAAAAAGTTCTTAAATGATTTTGGTACATTTGATACCAAAGAATTACCAGAAATTATTTTATGGGAAAGATATTTAGTATATGCAACTATTTTTGGCCTTGCAAAAAAAGTTCAAAAAGATATGAATGTTAAAATTAAAGAAATAGAACTTGCTGATACTTATTATGGAAATAATTATATATTTATTAATGATTTTAATATGACTAGCGTAATTAGTTCATCACTTAATGAAGCTTTTAGAGGGGCTCAAACTACCATTAATAGAGAAATGGCTAGTTCATCTAGTGGTTCTTATGGTGGTCATGGTGGAGGATTTTCATCAGGCGGCGGCTTTGGCGGCGGTGGTGGTGGAGGTCGAGGTTTCTAGAAGAAACTTTACACTCATTTTACAAAGTCGTGCAAATTAGCTTGTAACCTTTTGACATGTTTTGTCGAAAGTGTTGCAGGCTATTTTTTTTGCCTTTATAATACACAATTTAAGGAGGTATTATTGTGAAAATAGATGTTATTGATGTATCTTTTTCAAAAGATAAAGCAATGATGTTTTCAAAATTATTTGCTAATAAAGATCCATTGTTTGATTTTATTAATTCTTTTTTCAACTCAATTGATTATGGTTACAAAATCATTGATGGTAAAGTTAATTATGAAATTTTTAACAAAGAATCTAGAAGTGGTTGTTTTGCTGTTTGTTATGATTACGAAGACAAAGTTGTTTTAAATCTTTATGGTATGTATCGTATTGTAATTAATGATATTACTTTTGAAAAGACATTGTAGAAAATAAAAAGTAAGATTAGTGTGATAATATTTTGGAGGAAAGTATGAATTATTATAATGAAATAAAAGAGCAAATATTAAATAATGAGATAACTAAAAGAGTAAAAGACTATTCAAAAAACAAAAGTGATTTAACAACCTATTATAATGTTGGAAAACTATTAAGTGAAGCAGGAAAACATTATGGTGAAGGTATTATTAAGGAATATTCGGAGAAGTTAGAAAATGATATAAATTTAAAATATACTGAAAGAACTCTAAGGAGAATTAGACAATTTTATTTATTTTGTGTTGTTTCAAAATGGTCGACACTGTCGACCAAATTAACATGGAGTCATTTTTGTGAATTGCTTAAAATAAATAATACCAATGAAATAAAATATTATATTACTATTTGTGAACAAAATAATCTCTCTGTTAGACAACTTAGAGAGCGTATTAAAAATAAAGAATATGAAAGATTAGATGAACAAACAAAATTAAAGATAATTAATGAAGAAGACCTTAAGTTGGAAGATACAATCAAAAATCCAATAATAATTAGTAATAAATTTAATTATGAAATAGTATCTGAGAAAATATTGCAGAAAATTATTCTTGAAGATATTGAAGAATTTATGAAAGAGTTAGGTAATTCTTTTTCTTTTATAGGTAGTGAATATCCAATTAAAATAGGTTGCAACTATAATTATATTGATTTACTATTATATAACATTGAGTTCAATTGTTATGTAGTTGTAGAGTTAAAAGTAACAGAACTTAAAAAAGAACATATAGGTCAAATAGAAGTATACATGAACTACATTAATAAAAACTTAAGAAAGCAGGCTCAAGACAAAACAATAGGTATTATTCTTTGTAGAAAAGATAATAAATTTATTATGGAATATTGTAGTGATGAAAGGATAAAGGTAAGAGAATATGAACTATTATAATGAGATAAAAAATGAAATACTTAATAATGAAATTATTAAAAAAATAAAGGATTATTCAAAAAACAAAAGTGACTTAACAACTTATTATAATGTTGGAAAATTATTAAGTGAAGCAGGTAAACATTATGGTGAAGGTATTATTAAGGAATATTCAAAAAAGTTGAGTAAGGAATTAAATAAAAATTATTCAGTTTCAACACTAAGGTATATGCGTCAATTTTATGAAAGCGGAATTCACCAGACAGTGTCTGGTGAATTAACGTGGAGTCATTATATAGAATTATTACCACTTACAAATAGTGGAGAAATAATTTATTATAGTGATTTAATAATAAAAAATAATTTATCAGTGCGTGAGCTTCGCAAACGTATTAAAAATAAAGAATATGAAAGATTAGATGAACAAACAAAACTAAAGCTAATTAAAGACGAAAAATTAGAAGTTCAAGATACTATCAAAAATCCAATTATAATAAAAAGTAATGCTAATTATGAAGTAATATCAGAAAAAGTGTTACAAAAAATGATTCTTGAAGACATACCATCATTTTTAAAAGAACTAGGTAATTCATTTTGTTTTATATCAAATGAATACCCAATTAAAATTGGTTGTAACTATAACTATATTGATTTACTTTTGTATAATTATGAATTTAACTGTTTTGTAGTGGTAGAATTAAAAGTTACTAAACTAAAAAAAGAACATATAGGTCAAATAGAAGTCTATATGAATTATATAGATAAGAATTTAAGAAAACCAATGCAAGATAAAACAATTGGTATTATTCTTTGTAGAAAAGATAATAAATTCATCATGGAATATTGTAGTGATGAAAGGATAAAGGTAAGAGAATATTTTTTGGCATAAAAAAATGTTATGATATACATAACAAATTTTTTAGTTTGCTCTAGATCCAACCGGAGCAATGTTTAAATTTTCTCCCATAGCAGTAAGTACATCAGTATATTTTTTATAAAGTCTTTCATAATCTTTTAGGTATCTATCATCCTTCATTATGCTAAATGGTATAACTGTATGTCCATCATGAACCGCTGTAGTTACTGGATTACCATTATATTTAGTGAATATTAATTCACCACCAAGATTATCAAAAGTCATTTTTACGTTTTTATCTTTTGTAACAGTTTTAGTTATATCTAGTGTTGCCATAAATCCAATAAGCTTATTCCAATCACCATTTGTTCCACCATATTGATTTGATATAAAATTACCTAAAGAATACATTACTATTGTATTACCAATTTTAGTTATTGGTTGAAGGATATGTGGGTGGTTACCAATAATAATATCAACTCCAAGACTAGATAAGTATTCTGCTATTTCTTTTTCTTCATCATTCGGCATATTTATGTATTCAATACCCCAGTGCATAGCAACAATTAAAACATCAACTTTATCTCTGATGGCTTCAATATCTTTTTTTACTTGTTCTTTATCATATATGTTAATTAAATATTCTTTTCCTTTCGGAGTACTTAAACCATTAGTTTTAGTTGTATATGATAACATTGTATAAGTTATATTGTTTTTTTCTTTGATTGTAAAGTTATTTCTCATTTTTTCAGAATCATTCATACCATTATAAAGCATATTTGTTGTTTTAAAATATTTTATTGTATTAAGCACGCCTTTTTCCCCTTTATCTAGTGAGTGATTAGATGCAAGCGATACAGTATTAAAACCTACATCTTGCATAGCATCAACATATGCACTGGGGGTATAAAACATTGGATAACCAGAATAAGCAATAGAATCATCACCAGTCGGAGTTTCTTGATTATAGTAGGCTATATCGTAATCTTTAACAATGTCTTTAACATATTTAACAGCATCAGTAAAATCATAAACCCCATTTTTATAGTAACTTCTATAAATTACACTATGAATAAGTCCATCACCAGTTGCAAGCAATTTTAATTTATAAACTTCATCTTTAGCTTCTGGTTTTTTGTTATTATTGTTGTTTTTTATAACGTTTCCATCATTAGAACTATTATTATTTCCAAAGAAATGGCTATATCCTGCAAAGCTTATGTAACTTACTAAAGATACAAGTATTATGCTTAGAAAAAACTTTATAATATTTTTTTTAAATCTCTTTTTACGTATTGCCATATTTAATCCTTCAGTAAATTATATACTTCTTCTTTGTCTAGATTATGCGTTTTGTGCATAAAATCAGGAAGTAAATGTAAATGAATATGTTTAATAGCTTGAGCATCACCATAGTTAAATAGTAACGTTAATGCACTTTTATCTAATTTAAACATTAAATTTTTAGTTTCTTTTCGTGCAATATCAAACATTTTTATTAAAATATCATTTGGAACTTCATAAATATCATCATAATGCTTCTTGGGAATAATCAAAGTATGTCCATCAGTATCTGGAAAAGCATCAAGCATTACTAATATATCATCATCTTCATATAATATTTTAGCAGGTACTTCCTTTCTTGCAATTTTGCAAAATAAACAATTATCATTCATAATATCACCATAATTAGTATATCAAATCTTGTGTACTTTTGTAAAGTGATTGCATATACTTAATTAGGAGCGTGATTAATTTGTCTAGTTTTAAAGAAATAGTTACCAAAGCTGTTATTGGCAAAGCAAAGAAAACAAATACTAGTTCATTTACTTTAACACCTGAAGAAGTTCCTAACACTGTTCTAGGCTGTTGGGTTATAAATCATTCATTTAATGGTATCAAAGGAAAAAATGGTTTAGTTAATATTAATGGAAGTTTTGATGTTAATGTTTGGTATTCTTATGATACTGATAAAAAAACTGCTGTTACAACAAAAAGATTTAGCTATACTGATACAATGAATGTACCACTTCGAAATGATGCTAATATGGATGGTGCTAGTGAAATAATTGTTAGATGTTTAAAACAACCAACTGTATCAAATGTTAAAATTGAAGATGGTAATGTTTTACTTGATATCGAAAAAGAAATGGGCGCTGAAATTGTTGGAGATGCAAAGGTAAAAATAAGTGTTGAAGATGATTATGACGATTATGATGAAATAGTTGATGACGAAGAAGTAGATGAAATAGTAGAAAATGTTGATGAAAATTATTTGAATAATAATTAAGTAATTGTAGAATATAAAAATAAAGGCTCTGTATGAGCTTTTTTAATTAGAAAAAGACTTTTTTTGAAGCCTTTATTCTTTTACTAGTGGATTAAAATTATTTATAGCATTTACTAATTTAGGATGTTTAATTACAAAGTGAATTGTAGGATTTTCTTCTTTAGAGATAATTACTTGTTTTTTATCAAAGATAGTAATTGATATATTATTAAATGTTAAATAATCAGAAATATTTAAAATATAATTATTATTTTTATTTGCAAACCTTTTAGTTTCTTTTAAATGTTTTAGATATGTTTCATAAGAATATTTTATTTTCTTATCATAAAAGATATTTGATAAAGATAAGGAAGGAACATTTTTATTAAATTCTTCTTTAGATAAAATATAAATTATATCATTAATATTATTATTTTTTAATAAATTATTATATTTATTAAATTCTTCATTTTTATAGTTTATTATTTTATTAATATCTTTTTTAGGTACTTTGTTATTTTTTAATATTTCATTAAGTAAGTCATCACTCATTGTAAATAGGGGAAGACTTGATAATATTCTTTTTCTATCTCCATCTTTATTTAAGTAATCATCTAAAAATAGATTATAAGATTTACTGTTTTCTTCTTTATATATATTCATTAAATTATTCGCTTTTTTAAGTAAATTGTTAGATTTAGTTTTATAATAATCTACTTCTTTTTTATTGCTAGTTAAAAAGTATTTTCCATCTTTATGAAAGTTATTTATACATTCACCAGCTAGTGCTAAAGTACCCGATACATAAGTTAAGTTATGATAAATATTGGTACTTATATCTTTAAAATAAAATGGATTTATTTGACCAGTCATATAAAGAGGTATCCAACTTTCTAATCCAAGCATCATTTCATTAAATGGTCTATCTAAATTATGAATAATGTTTAAATGTATTCCTTTTTTTAAAAGACATTCTATGCCAAACATCCATTTTTTACTGAAATCTATATCTTTAGCTAAATCTTCCATTGGCATATCACTGCACATAAATATGTCTTCATTGTTTTTACTTAGAACTGTACCTTTTAAAAAGTCAAGTTCAGCTTTTTTCATTTCTTCAAGACCAAAATAATTCTTGGTTTTAGTTATATAAAATGGCACAGTTGGTACTTTTAATTCATCAAATTTTATGGCTTTGATATAGTCGTTTAAATTAAATTTATCTAAGTTGTTTAAAAAACTTTTTATCATGTCATTATTTTTATTTTCCTCTTTATTTGTTAAATATTTAAATACTTTATTATATAAATTTTCTCCATCATTATTAGTTAATTTTTCTATTTTAGTTATATCCGTTTCATTTGCATATTTATTTGTAACATAACTTGCTATTTTACTTGCAAATTCTATTGGTTCACTTGGCTTTATTTTTCCATAACGAATTCTAGAAATACTTGATGCATCACATAGTGTATATTTTGACATATCTTTGATGTTTATTTTTAAAGTATTTATAAGTTCATTTAAATTTTTACTAAAATTATCATAGTCAAAGTCTGTTTTTTGAAAAATACTTTTAAATTCTTTTTCAATATCTTCTTCTTTGTATTTCTTATTACTAATTTGTTTAATAGCTTTAATTATACTTTCTAATTGTTTGCTGTCTATAGCTGGTGTACGTTCACCACTTCGATATCTACTTATTACCGCCGGAGAAATATTTGTAAGTTCTGATAAAGTTTTGGAACTACAATTAAATTCTTCTAGATATTTGTTTAATAATTCATTAAATTTCATATTACAATTCACCTAGAAGTATTATACTATAACTAATGTAAGTTGTCACTAAAAACAATGTATTATATGACAACTTAATTGTTATATTTAATTAATTAAATTATACTATTAGTAGAAAAGAGGTATGTATATGAAAAATAAGAAGATTATTATAATCATTTGTTCAATTATTGTTTTGTTTGGACTTGTTTTTGCAGCAATTAAATTAACTAGTACAGGTAGTGGTAATTTAGTTAAAACAAATAAAGGTAATGTAAAGATTGTTGCAAGTAAAGTAAGTAAAATAGAATTTGAAGATTACGAAAATGATGCACTTTCAATGAAAAAGCCAAAAGGGTGGGAAGTTACCTTTGGTGGAGATGGAATGTTTTATACAATAAGTGTTTATGATAAGGAAAATCCCATTAATAAAATTTATTTGATGTTAAAAATACAACCACTTCTTAAAAGTGATAGTGCTAAAAAGGCATGGCAAAATTATGCTTCTTTAAGTGGAAATTCGAGCACATATAAAATTTATACAACTGCTATTGTGTTAAATAATCCAACAGTTAAAGAATTTTATAGTAAGTTTAATGATGTAACTGACTTTTTGAAAGAAATAGATTCAACATATAATACTGTTAAATTTCCTGTTTTAAATAACTTTGATGTAGTTGAAGAATTTGATTCTAGCGCATCAATGAAAAGTCATGCCATGGATAGTAAAGTTTTAAGGGCAACATTTAAAGATGAAAAAAATAATGATGGTGAAGGTATGTTTATGGCAAGTGTTGTAAACTTTGGTAATGGTTATAATTTGGGAATGGATACAACTTATTATATGATTTATGATATTTATGCTATTACTTGTGAAAAAGATAATTTTATAGATTATGAAGATGTGTTAACTAAATCTATTAATTCTATAGAGTTTAAGAGTTCTTATGTAAATAAAACTATTGAAAATAACAATACCGAAACAGCTAATGCTTTAAAACTTAGTGCAAGTGTTCAAGCTGCTTTTGATTCTTATATGAGTGCTTGGGAAAAAAGAAGTACAACATATGATATTATGAGTCAAAAACAAAGTGATGAAATACTTGGTTATGAAAGAGTATATGATACTGAAACTAGTGAAATTTATAAGGCTTATAATGGATTTACTGATGATTATAGTGGTGAAAGATATAAATCTATAAGTGATGATATGTATACTAAAAAAACAAGTGGTTATATTGAAAAATAGGTGAATGATGAAAAATAAAAAAATGTGGTTTATAGGTGGGTGTGTTATTTTAATCATTCTTTTAGTAGTAAGTATAATCTTAATTAATAAAAAGGATAATAAAAATAGTAATGAAGATGGAAATAAAGGAAGCTCTTTAGTAGAAGAAGCTGCAAGTAATAGTGGAAAGAAAAAAGAAGATTATAAAAAGTTTTTGGGTGGGGAAGTACTAAATCAAAACACTTACTTTAATGAATACACATTTATAAGTAATAATAAAGCTTATATATTTGATCCAAGTAAGTTAGAAAGTGGTGAATTTAGTTATAGAAAAGTATTGGATATTCCAGATGATATAAAAATAGTTAATATAGGTATTCCTTATGGAGCGGATATTCATTTTATTACAAGTGATGATAAATATTATTCAATTGAAGATACTAACTTAGATAATAAAGTTGAAGCAGGATATAATATGTTTGCAAATGCTAAATATGAATTACAAAAATTTTATGACTCATATACTGAAAAGACTTATGAAGAAAAATTAGATTATGATTTAATATTTAATTTACACATGGTTAAAGACAACATAATTTATAAATTAACTATTCCATTTGAAAGTTTCTATGATAAAAAGTTCTATCCATTTACTAAAACTAAAGTTGAAGGTAATTATGAAGGAGAAAAGATACTTAATGTTTACAATGATAGAATTATAAGAACAGATAAAGCTTTTTATGAAGTCGTAGATTATTATAAAAATGGTGAAAGGACAACTTCAACATTAAAAATGAATATGTTATCTAAATATTATGATGATGTTTTAACGTTTACATATAAATATGTAGTTTTAAAAGATTATACATTAATACCTATAAGTGATACATTCATAAATAGAAATAAAAAATATGTAGAATATAATTATAAAGATTGTTTTGAAGAAGAAATAAAAGATTTTACAGAATAGGGAGAGAAAAATATGAAAAAAATTATATTTAGTATTATAGTTGCTTTTGCAATGGTACTCGGAGTTAATGCAACTGAAAAGAATGAGGTTACATTAAATTTTGAAGGTGGAATTATTCATAATGATTATGTTGAATATAGTAAGGTAGCAAATGTTCAAGTTTTTAAAGATGATAATTTAGTTGTGGATATTTCAAATAATATGGTAATTGATTTAAACGAATCGGAGTATAAGTTTGTTATTGAAGAAATTGAAAATGAAACTGTAGGTGTTACAAAACCGGGAGCAGTACGATTGAGAATTAATAATTGGTACTATCCTATTTCTACATCAATAGTAGAGGGCACAAAACCTTCATTTAAATTAGAATCAAGTAAATTTAACGGTAAATTAAATATTAAATTTGAAAAAGCAAATATTGCTATTAATACCAAAGTTGAAAATATATATAATGACATATCATCAAAAGGTGTTGTTGACTTAACTAATGGTAAGGAATATGTAATAGATTTTTCTAAGAATGATGAATTAACAGAAGGATTAAAATCATTTGCAGATTTAGAAAAAACTTTATATTATAAAAGAAACAACAATGGTTTGTTATTAACAGGCAATGAAAATGAAGCAGTTATTAAGATAGTTGGAAATAAGACAAAGAATAACGCAATATTAACTGCAATAAATGTTGGAAATAAAAAAAGTGATGTTTTTAAAGGATTTCATATGCAATATACTGGTGCAGCACTTGATTATAATAGTACTAGTGATGGTATCATATATGAAACAAGGTTTGATTATTATACTAGATGTACTTATGAATTTACATTTAAATATGTTGAAGATATTCAATTACCAAAAGAATATCAAGTTATTGAAGGCGCAAATCAAAAATATACTATTGATAAAGATAGTGACATGACATTTAGAATAGATGCAGATTATAGTTTATTTGATAAAAAAGTCTACATTGATAATGAACTAGTAGATGTAAATAATTATACATCAAAAGAAGGAAGTACAATAATTGTATTTAACAAAGATTATGTAAGTACCCTTAATGTTGGAAAACATACACTAAAAGTAGTATTTAGTGATAATAATGAAGCTTTAACTAATTTTGAAATTATTAAAGAAGAAAAAAATGAAATAATAAAAAATCCAGAAACAATAGACAATATTGAAAAATATATTGCAATTGGTATAGTTGCAGTAATAGGTATTATTGGTTCAACTCTCTTAATTAGAAAAAGTAAAGAAAAATAAGAAATTTAACTACCTATGTGGTAGTTTTTCTTTTCGTGTGTTATAATTAATTTATATCCGAGGATAGTGATAAAATGAAAAAAAGAAAAGTAAAGAAAATCGTATTTATTTTGCCAATTATTATATTTATAATTGTTTTATTAATATGTCTTTTTATTAAAAATAATAATGGTGATATAGTAAATAATAAATCTTATTGTAATGAATATTCTATATATGGAAATGTTTTATATAATAAAGATAAAAGTAGTTATATTATAGAAAATATAACTTATTGTAAAAATTATGATATATCTAAATATAGAGAGATAAATGCTACATTATTTGAAAAAAATGAAAACACAATAAATGAAATTACATCTTATGAATATAAAGAAGAATCTTCTATTTTATTAGATAAATTCTTAGGTGATAAAACATTTAAAGGCGATTATTCTAAAAGTATTTGTGAAAAGTATAAAAAGGATAATTTATATTTAGAAGTAAAAGTAGTAACTTTTGATAATAAAATAGATTTAATAAATATACCACTTGTTATGGAAGGAAAATGTAAATGATAGAAAGTACACTAAAATTAAAAGATAATTTTGAACTTTATTATACTATATTTGACTCTAGTAATCCCGAAGGATTGGTTTTACTCGTTCATGGTGCTAAAGAGCATCGTAAAAGATATTATGATTTTGCAAAATATTTAAATGATAATGGGTTTATTGTTGCTATAAGTGATAATCGTGGACATGGTGAGTCTGTTGATGATGAATATCCTTTAGGTTTTATGCCTGATTATAAGCTTATTGTTAGTGATTTGATTGAGTTTAAAAATTTTTTGAAAAGCAAATATAATGTGCCATTTTATTTGTTTGGTCATTCTTTGGGTTCAATGTTTGCTCGCATGCTTATTGCAGAGTGTGATAGTGATTTTGAAAAATTAGTTTTAAGTGGAACTGCTAACTATATCCAAGCAGGTGTTATTGGTATTTTTACTGGTAATATACTTAAAGTTTTTAAAGGTTCTCATGGTTATAGTAAACTCTTAGAGAGATTTGCTAACTTCTTAGATGACTCATGGGTAGTTGGTAATAAAGATGCATTAGAAAAATATCGTCTGGATAAATATTGTACTTATAAATATCCGATTGCATCAATGATAGAAATTTTTAAAATTAATCATGATATGCATAATATTAAAAATTATAAATTTCAAAATAAAAATCTTGAAATATTAAGTGTTAGTGGAGCTTTAGACCCTGTGACTGGTTTTGAGAAAGGTTTAAATGATAGTAAAAAAACACTAGAAAAAATAGGTTATAAAGAACCCAAATTTATAGTTTATGATAATATGTATCATGAAGTATTAAATGAAACTGATAATAAAAAAGTTTATAAAGATATTCTTGATTTTCTTTCTAAATAACAAAAACTCTATTTCTTTTTAGAAATAGAGTTTTGTCTTTAAGATGGATTAATCTTTTGGTAATGATAATCATCTTAATTCTATTAATTAAATAAAATAGCTCTAAATCAACGGGGTTGATTTAGATGCGCCAAATTTATTGGTAGCATCCAATCTCGGAAAAAACTGGATGTTCCATTTTTAATTTATGCAAATTTTCTTTGCTATATACATATTACCATATATTATTATTTTTGTCAACCGCTTGGAAATATAGCTTTTTTAAAATTTTGTCAAGTTTTAAAATTATACTAGTAAAAAGTATATTTTTTTGGTAGAATTATACTAGAAAGTAGTGGTGGATAAAAATGTTTTTAGGTGAAAATCCAATACATATTGAAGTAGAAAATAAATCTGATATAGCAAAATTAGTTTTAATGCCAGGAGACCCTTTAAGAGCAAAGTATATTGCAGAAAACTTCTTGGAAAATGCTAAGTGTGTTACAAGTGTACGTAATATGCTAGGTTTTACTGGTACTTATAAAGGTGTTCCTATAACAGTTATGGGTAGTGGAATGGGTATGCCTAGTATGGGTATTTATTCTTTTGAGTTATTTCATTTCTTTGATGTTCAAAAAATTATTAGAATTGGAACTTGTGGTGCAGTTAGCCCAAAAGCAAATATTAATGATATGCTTTTAAGTGAAAGTGTATATAGTGAGTCTAATTTTGCTTATACATATAATAATTATCGAGAAAGAGTAGTTGTTGCTGATAAAAATCTTAATGATAACGTTGTTAAAGCAGCAGATGAACTTGGTTTAAGTAATAATTTACATAAAGGAATGCTTACCACAATGGATGTCTTTGGTCCATATATTGATTTTGAAAGAGTTCTTTCAAGAATCCCAAAAGAATATGAAGTTTTAGGGGAAGAAATGGAAGCTTTTGGACTTATTCATGTTGCAAATAGTATGGGAAGATGTGCAACAGCCATTGCAACAGTAGTTGATTCAAAATATAGTAATGTTGTTTTATCTATTGAAGAAAGACAAACTTCACTTAATAATATGATAAAATTAGCATTAGAAGCCATAATAAAATAGATATAAAAGGGATGATTAGATGAATAATATAAATACAGAAATATTTAGAGCTTATGATATAAGGGGAACTTATCCTACAACTATAAATGAACAAACCGCTTTTACTGTGGGAAAAAGTTATGGTTCTTATCTTCAAGAAAAATATAATAAAACTTCTTGTATTGTTTCTCATGATAATAGATTGTCTAGTGAAACTCTTACTCAAAATCTTATAAAGGGATTAGTTTCTAGTGGAATAAATATTGTTTCTTTGGGTTATACAACAACACCAATGAACTATTATGCTAGATATTTAAACCAAATGCCAGGTATTATGGTTACTGCTTCTCATAATCCTAAAGATGATAATGGTTTTAAAATGTCTTTTGATGGAATGATTAATGCTCGTGGAGAAATGATTGAAGACTTTAAAAATTATACTTTAGCTGGTAATTTTAAAAATGGACAAGGAAAAATTACTAATACAAATATTACTGATAAATATCTTGAATATTTAAAATATTCTTTAAAGTTTGGAAAAAATAAAAGAAAGGTTGTAATAGATCCAGGTAATGGTGCTACAACTCATATAATAAGAAAAGTATTTGATAATGTATTTTGTAATCCTATTTATATAAATGATATATCTGATGGTAGTTTTCCAAATCATCATCCAGATCCTGCAGTTGCTGAAAATTTAGTGCAATTACAAAAGGCAGTAAAAGATAATAGAGCTGATTTTGGTGTTGCTTATGATGGTGATGGGGATAGAATAGGTGTTGTTATGGAAAATGGTGAGATTTTACAAATTGAACATCTGATGTTACTTTATATTAAAGATATGATAAATAGTGTATCAAATAAAACTTTCCTTTATGATATAAAATGTTCTAAAGTTATGGAAGATATGTTAACTTTATGGGGAGGAAAGGGTATTTGTTATAGAACTGGTGCTTCTTATACTCAATATAAAATTGCGCAAGATAATTTACCTTTTGGTGGAGAATATTCTGGACATCTTTATTTTAGAGATAGAGATGCTGATTGTGGTAGTGCAATATATGCTTCACTTAGACTTTTGGAAATTTTAAGTAGAACTAATGAAAAGTTAAGTAAATTAGTTAAAGATTTTCCAAAATATTATACAACACCTGAAATAAAAATACCAAGTGATGATAATATAAAATTTAATGTTGTTGAACAAATTAAAAATTATGCTAAAATTGAAAATTATCCGATTAATGATATTGATGGTGTAAGAATTACTTATACAAATGGTTGGGTTTTAGTTAGAGCTTCAAATACTGGTCCAAATTTAACTTTTAGGGCTGAAGCTACTAGTGAGGAAGGTATTTTAGCACTACAAAATATATATTTACCAATGATTGAAAAATTTAATAAACCAATTGATACTTTGTAAGAATAAGAATAGTAATATTCTTTTTCTTTTTAGTTTATGACATAATACTATTATGTGAGGTATAAATTATGCTAGAAAATGAATTTAAAATAGAGTTAGTTAAAGAAGAATATTTGTTTGCAATGGATAAAAATACTAAAATAAAATTATTATTGAAAAGAGCTTTAATAGATGTATCAAATGATAGATTAGTATATATGAAAGGTATTGATGCTAGTTATAATTATGAAAGATATAATACTTATTCTTTAGAAGAATTAGGTAAAGAAATAAATAGGTAAAGAAAGAAGTTATGAAATACATATTTATATCTTTATCCTTTACATTAAAATGTGTATATTTTTGATGAAAAGCTAGGAATAATGATTTTAGGTAATTTACTTGGAGCATTTATTTCGCCAATTTGTAATAAAGCTATTAAAGAGTAATATTTACATTTATTTAACAAGTAAAAGGGTTTTGCGTAATAGTAAGGCTTTTTTTTTTTTTTTTTTCGGGTATACTTATATAGTAACGTAAGAATATTATGAGTGAGTTTGTTAAACAAAAAAAGGATGCGGTATATATGGAAAAAAGTAAAAAACAAGCTTTAATTTTAAGCATAATTGCAGTAGTTACATTAATTGCTTTGGTAGTTGGTGCAACATATGCATACTTTAAAGCACAAGGGGGAACAGGAAGTTCTACGGAGGTTAAGGTTACAACATATACAACAGATATGCTTACATTTACAACAGGAAGTGCTATAAGTTTATATGCAGACCAATCATCATTTGGTCAAGAAAAAGGAAGTTTATCTGGAGAAACATTTGCAAAAGCAACATTAGTTGCAAATAATAAGACAAATGAAGCAACAGATAACTATTATGTATATTTTAATATTGAAAATAATACATTCAAATATACATTAGGTGAAGATAAACCAGAACTTATATTAACAGTTACAGGACCAGATGGAAGCGAAGTAACAGAAATATCAGGACTAACTCATAAAGTAGTTCAAGATAGAGAAAACAAAAGTATATCAGGTTTTGATGTTACAACAACAAATGGTTTAATAACTATAGCAAATAAGAAAACAATAACAGCAACACCAAGTAAAGAAGAACAATATACACTAAAGCTTACATTTGTAAACTATGAAGGAGATCAAACAGCTAATGCATCAAGTACATTAAGTGCAAAAGTTATAATACAAAAAGAATCAATGGTTAATTCTTTAGCATCATATATAACAAATCTTTACACAGGAACTCAAGGTGAAAATAGTATTTATTATCATGATGCAAACTTAACAAATGGAGCAGGAGATAATTCATACAGATTTGCTGGAGCAAGTGATCAAGTAAATAACTATGTATGTTTTGGAACAAACGTAACACCATGCCCAGCAGATAATCTATATAGAATAATCGGAGTATTTGGAGATAAAGTAAAACTAATTAAATCAGATTATGCAACAAGTACATTATTAGGTGTTGATGGAGATTACAGTCAAGCATTTGCAGCTATAGGGTTGGATTCTTCAAATTATAAAGGAAATAATTTAGCCAATATAGCAGCATATTCCTGGAATAAGTCTAATCAAAATACATGGAGTTTATCAAATTTAAATAAAACAAATTTAAATACAAATTTCATAACAAATATAGGCGCAGACTGGGCAGCCAAAATAGATATGACAACATGGAAAGTTGGTGGAAATACATGGGCAAATATAGCTAAACAACCAGCAAAAACAGCATATCAAAATGAGATTGTGAATCCAGTAACAACAAATAGTCAAGATAATAAGACAGAATATAGTGCAAAAATAGGATTAATGTATTTAAGTGACTATATGTATGCAGCACCACAAGATAAGTGGACATTAGTAGGTTACAATGCTAATAATGCAAAAATAGATTATAGAGCAGCCACAAGTGTCAATTGGATGTATATGGGGCTTCCAGAATGGACTATTTCCCGTGATACGGGTAATTCGAACGATGCGTTCCGTGTGAATGACACTGGCGACGTGTTCAGCGGCGACGTTAGCCGTGGTGCGTTCGGTGTGCGCCCAGTCTTCTATCTCTCATCTTCCGTGAACTATGTATCGGGAAGCGGCACAGCCGCTGATCCGATTTTGGTAAACTGATTGACGGACAGTTTTGAAAAAACATCGGTAAAATCTAATAAAAAAGAGATAAAAAGTTCGACCAGTGTTGAACGATTTACCTCTTTTTTTGAGTTATAAAGATGCTAAAATCATATAAATTTGTTGCAAAAACTA